>Ga0114922_10000313_pt1 | contig 46494 bp, 37 predicted proteins | sample AartaG_FD_100975 | JGI IMG/M metagenome (GOLD analysis project Ga0114922, IMG submission 100975) | Deep subsurface microbial communities from Aarhus Bay to uncover new lineages of life (NeLLi) - Aarhus_00045 metaG | ecosystem: Environmental > Aquatic > Marine > Oceanic > Sediment | place... | reverse complement strand
ATTCTCTTCTATGGCGGCGCACTAAGCGTCGTCTTTGGTGAGCGTCGTGGGTTGTTCTTCAGTGGCGGGGCCCGAAGCGCGGCTGGCGGATGCCTGAGCTGCGGACCGTTTGAGCTGTCTGGCTTTTCGGCGCATCTTGATTGCCTTCTTGAAGCGGACGAGACCGAGCAAAGCAAGGAGGTAGGTCATGATGCCCAGCACGGCGCCCAGCACAAATCCGCCCAGAAGCATCCTTGTCAGCGCGTGACCCGCGAGGCCCGGCAGCACGTCCCACGAGAACGTCGTTCCCTCCCATGCCGCCATTTGGGCGGCCCCTACGAACGGCCTCAGAAGGAAATCGCCCACCTTCCACGTGATAGGATAGATGAAGGGGGCCGTAATTGGATTGGAAATGTGGACACCGATCGCGGCGGGTATGCGGCTGACGTTGAGAGCAGTGGCCGAGACCAGCGCGAGGAGCGTCTGGAGCAGCCACAAGGGCGATAACCCCCAGAACACGCCCACCGCCAGGCCGGCTGCAACTTGCCTCGGAGAACCTTTGGCGGTTACGACCCGAAGGTAGAGCCGCTTCAATCTCTTGCGGTAGTTCGCCATAATCCCGGCCCGCCCATGAGCCCGCACGTGCTTTGTGAAACGCAGAACCTAATTATACAAGCTGGAGATCAGGTTTCAATCATGAAAAACCCACAACGGGTGCGGCTCAGTATGGGCTTGAACGGGGTCTCAGGATGCGCCCGTGGCCAGGCCGCGAGGCGAGTATTCGATGGTGTGCGAGGCAGGCTGAAACGGGAAAGGAGTATCGCTGTCTATGTCGATGCCCACGCAGTGCTCGAGAGCCGCTCCCGGGCCGATGGTGAAGCATTCGGTCACGAGGGAATCTATCACGCGGGCGCCGGCCCCCACGGCTGCGCCGGCCCAGATCACGGAATTCTTGACGCAAGCATTGCGGCAGACCATTGTGCCTTCGCCCAAGACGACCGGCCCGGTTACAGTTGCCCCCGGCCCGACCGAGCAGTTGCGCCCGAGGAGCACGTTGCCGGTTATGCGCGCAGTAGGCGCGATGAAAACAAGATCGTCGGTCCACACGGTGTCGGTAATGCGCCGGAGCCCGTGGCCGTTCTCCATGAGCTTTGCAAGCAGGATTCGGGTCGCTGCAAGGTAGTCGGCCACGGTCTCAATCCGCACGCTGTCGTCGGTGAGCGTAAATGTGTCGGCGTTTGCGTTGCCGCGGCCGCGGCCGACATTGTTGAGCAGCGAGATGTCGGAGTACTCGGGGGCCTCGGGCGATACGGCGTAGATGCCGATAGGCCGGCGATCGGGCAAGGCCACGGCGATGGTCAGCGAAGCGCTCGATCTGGCGTGGAATTCCACAAACGACCGCAGCTCGCGCCCCGGCAGCGCGTCGCATGCCAGCACGAGGACCGGGCCCGATGGTGCTCCTGTTTCGAACGAGATATCTACGCCTTCGCTGTAATGGCTGCGGCAGTACTTACGAAGCTCGGAATTGTCGGAAGGGATGGTCAGCGTCGTAACGCCGGCAGCGTTAAGCGCGCGCAATTGGTGCTTGATGAATGCTTCATTGACGACAGACACAAGAGAGACCGCGGGCCCATCGCAGGCCGGAGCCCGGTCGTCTTTGCCCTCTGGCAGTATCGTCGCTATCATCCGTGATCCGCCTGTATTCCTTTTGCGGTGGCGCCAGGCCGCCCCTGATCTCGCCTACATGTATTATATGGCCGTTTCTATGTGCGCTCAAGCGATTGATATGTGGGAAAATCCGACACATTCACAACGCCGCCGGCGGGCGCTTTCTATCCCAATGCGGTGCCGACACTTACGCTCGCGGATGTGCACAGATGCCCATTTTCTTGAGAAAACACTCAAGTTCTGTTTTGTTATGACGTTAGAGGATTATCCCCAGATCCCCAGATGATCATAGTGTTTCCCGGTAGTTGCGTTATAGGACAAGGAGAAAGTCCGTGGTTACCTCCCGCCCTACATTTGCCACAGCAACAAGCGTCATAAAAATGCTCGGATGCTTGCTGGCGGTTCTGCTCCAAGGATGCCTGTCGTTCACCACACCGGAATACGTGCTCAGGCACCGTGATCGGATCCAGGAGCAGCTCAAAGTCAATGTGGATATCTCGGACGCAAGCAGCTTTACCGGCGATGTCGATAAGGCCCTTACCGATATCGAGAAACAATTAGCACCCCTCCCTGAAGAGTATCGGAAGAAAATCGGCAAGATCAAAGTCGTAGATGGTTTTTTCGCTCACTATACCTTGATGGCGCCGTTTGTTGGCGGGCTGACCACCAACGACGGCACAGTGTATGTGCGCAACGCCGGCATTACGAAGTTTCTGCAGACCGTCTTCCTGTTCCCGCGAAACGACATCCTCGTTCACGAGATTCTCCATTCGGTGCACTTCCGCGAGATGAGGCAGTGGCACGTTACCGGGCGGCCGTCTCCCGAGTTCGAGCAGTTTGTGAAGGCATGGGAATACCAGTATTTTGGCGACGCCAACAAGGATGGTGAGCTCGACGATCGAGACATCGCCTACATAAACAGCCATGTGCCTGCCTTTGATGCCAGCCGCGACGGCACCATCAACTCGGACGACATCGAGCTTGCCATTGGAAGCCCTTACGTTCAGGGGCGGTGGGCGTCGGTGCGCGGTGTTGAGGTCTTGCTGCGGATGGGACTTCAGTGGCTGGTGCCTCGGCCCAGGGGTTTCGCCACGGCCTACGCAAGGACCTACGTGTGGGAAGACGCCGCCGAGACAAAGCGATATCTCTGGAGGCTTGGCCTCGTGCCCGCCCTGTACTCAAACAATGTCGACCAGAAAGATGCACAACGGGCCTGGAAGAAATTCCGCCGCCTCCAGAGCAAAGACCCCCTCCTCGCTCGCAAGGTGTTTCTTGTGATGCGTTATATTGCTGCTCACGAAAGGCCCGCGAGGCTCAGCTCTGCGTGGACGCGCTACCTTAAGAGGCAAGGCTGCGAGACCGCTGTGGCGTCGGTGAATGGGAAAAGCAAACGGCAGGCAATCGGGGTCGCCCCCGTTCAATGACCGAAGCGCATCACCAGCACCGCGCCGTGATCGCGCCTGCCATAGCGCACGCACAAGCCCAGTGCAATGCCGACCGTCCCCCAGAAAAGCAGTTGTGTGGCAAGATTGTAGAAGACGTTGAAAGAGATCGCGGCGACCCCCAGCCCGCACATTGCCGCCGCGAGGCTCCACAGCCTCATTCGCAGATCGCTGGATTGTTTTCTTGCGGCGATGGATATCTCCCTCACAACGAGCGCCGCCAGCCACGTCATCAGGCAGAACCCCGCTATGCCATTCTCCAGCAGCAGCGTCAGGTAGGTGCTATCGGGCAGGCCCTTGCTCCAGGCAAACGAACTGGCACCCGACGAGATCGATGGATACCCGATTGTCTTCGCGCCGTAGCCAATGAGGAGCTGTTGGAACGACGACTGCTCTATCGATGTGAGCGCCGCTTTGGCGTCTTTCGTCGCCCGCGCCATTACGGCGCCGACGCTGTGCCGTTCTCCGCCAAAAACGCATAAGAGCACAAGGCACGCCGCACCCGCTGTCGCGGCTTGCCGCCAGGTGACTTTGCCGGTCTTTACCAGCAGCACGCCGGCCGAAACGATCAGCGCCGGCACCCCCAGCCTGCCGCCGGCCGTTATCACTGCAGCGCATATCACGATACCCACGGCGAGCCACAATAGCTTTGCCGCCCTGCTCCGGCCGGTGAAGAATTCGCACAATACAAGCGGAAAGCAGACCACCAGGTAGGCAGTGAGTGCCAGGGGGCTGCCCATAGTGCTTTCCGGCCTGACCGCCGACGTGGCCCCAGTTGCACCCAGGAGCGCCGCAGCCGTTTCCGCCAGGCCAACGAGAGCTACCCCGCCCCCCGCCAACCCCACAAGCTGGGCTGCGCGCCGCGCAAAACGTTCGTCGGGCCGCGTATTCACAAGCACAAAAGTAAAAAAGAATCCTGTGACGCACAAGTATACAAGGCCACGGAAAGCAGTAACGGGGCTCACCGAGAATGGCACCGCCATCGCCGAAACAAGGACGAACGCCGCCATAGGCCAGTCGACCGCCGAGTGGCTGATGAACCATCTGTTTGACCTACCCGCGTGGAGGACAAGATACGCCCCACCCGCGAGGATGATCGGCATAAGCGGGTTGAACCTCACCCCGAGTAATCTCATCGAAAACGAGTGTACTATACCGGACGGCACGAACGAAACGAACAGCACCAGCCCGCACAGCAGCGAGCCGGCCGTTATCCAGCGCTGCACCAACTTTACGAAGGTGAGCGTGAGAATGATAAGATCGAGCCGTAGGGAGCGATTGCCGAGATAGATGCGATCGTACCGCAGTTTGTTTGCGGCCGATGTATAATAGCCGCCCCGCAGTTGGGCCAGACCCGTCATCCCGGGCCTGACCGCCAAGCGGCGCGCATATCCGGGGATCGTCTGAGTGAATCTTTCCATGAACACCGGCCGCACGGGGCGCGGTCCCACGAGGTTCATATCGCCCTTGATAACGTTGAAAAGCTGCGGGATCTCGTCGAGCTTCGTCTTCTTCAGAAACGTTCCCAGCCTGTGATAGAAGGGATCGTCCCTGCGGAGCAGCCGCGCGCCGATGCGTCCCTCGGCGCCCACCTCGAGCGTCCTCAGCTTGTAAATGCTGAATAGGGTTCCGTCCTTCCCCACCCGCTCACCCTTGTAGAACACCGGCCCGCGTGAAACCAGCTTTATCCCTGCAGCCAGCACGGCCAACACCGGCAAAAACACGATCAGGCCGATCACCGAAACCGTCACCTGAAGCGCACGGCTCACCGCCGCGCAGGCAGCTCTGCGAGTGGCCGCGTGTTGCTCCGATCGCAGCCGATCGGCCGTGCTGAGTTCAACCGTCTGCTCCATCAGTTGACCTCGATCAATTCCTCAGGTTTCCGAGCTGCGCCCCTGATCGGACGCGGCATTTCCTTGCCGTACTCTTCGTACCACAGCATGAACATCAGCAGACCCCATATGTTTCTGCTGTAATCGGCGCGCATCGAGTTGTGAGCCTCGATGACCTCGCCGACATACACCTCGTCGAAAAGTCCCTGGTTGCGAACCGTCGTCGGATTCAGGTAGTCCCTGACAGCCGGCTGCAGCTCGCCGCGGATCCACCGCGCCATAGGCACGCTGAAGCCCTGCTTCTTCCCGTAGAGCACTTCTCGGGGAAGCCGGCCCTTCATTGCGCGCTTTAGAATGTACTTCTTGCACAGCCCCTTCATCTTCAGCCGCGAGGGCATGCGCGCCACGGCCTCGATGACCTCGTGATCGAGGAACGGGACCCGTCCCTCTAGGCTGTTGCCCATCGTCATCCTGTCGACTTTTGTGAGAATATCATCGGGCAGGTAAACTTTCGTGTCCACAAACTGCCACTGTCGCAGGTGATCAAGGCTGCCGTACTCCATGAAGTATCGACGCATTGCATCGAAAGATTCACCGCCCGCACTGCGTGCAAACGGGCACAGTTTTGCTTTCTGGGCCTCGTCGAAGATCACCTTCCACATAAAATGCGCCCGGGCGGGATCGTTGAGCGCACCCTGCAGGAACCTCTTCGCCTTGAAATCGAGGCTCACCTTCCTGTGCGAGACCGGAAGCATATTGATCAGCCGGGGCACCGCAACGTGGCTTACCAGGTGCGGCAGCCTGGCGTAGATCCTGTTGAGCTTGCCCGCTGCATACGTGTGGTATCCTGCGAAGAGCTCGTCGCCGCCATCGCCGCCGAGGGCCACGGTCACGTCTTCGCGCGCCATCTGTGCCACGTAATAAGTCGGGATGACGGACGAGTCGGCGAAGGGCTCGTCGAGCAGCCTTGCCAGCCTCGGGAGGATGTCGAGCGGACGCATCTCAACTGTCTTCTCACGATGGATGGTGTTGTAACGCCTCGCCACCATCCTCGCCTTGCTCGTTTCGCTGAAGCTCCTGTCGCCGAAATCGATGGTGAACGTTCTTATCGGATCATCCGTCACCTCGGCGCAGAGCGCCACGATGCTGCCGGAGTCGACGCCGCCGCTCAGAAATACTCCGAGGGGCACATCGCTCATCAGCCGCCTTCGGATGGAAGCCTTGAGCGTTTCGCGGATGAGCTCGCAATACTCCGCCTCCGAGCGAAGGCCGTCGGGCTCTACGTCGGTGGGCAGGTCCCAGTAGCGCTTAAGCCGTATCGTGCCGTTGCGAGCCACAAGGACGTGCCCGGCCTCGAGCTTCCTCGCCGCGCGGAAGATCGTGTTGGGAGCCGGTACGTAGTTGTAAGAGAGGTAGTCACTGAGAGCGCGAGGATTGATATCTCGGCTCATGCCGGCCGCCAGCATGCTCTTCAGCTCCGACCCGAAGAGCAGGGCGCCCTTCTCGATTGCGTAGTGGAGGGGCTTGATGCCGACTCGGTCCCTCGCCAGCACGAGCGTCCGTGAGCGCGTATCCCACACGGCAATGCCAAACATTCCGTTGAGGTGCTCAGCAAAATCCTCTCCGTATTCCTCGTACAAGTGCGGCACTACCTCGACGTCGCTGTGGGTGTAAAAACGATGGCCTCTGTGTTCGAGATCATGCCTTAGTTCCTTGAAGTTGTAAATCTCGCCGTTGACGACCGTCCAGATCGTGCGGTCTTCGTTGTGGATCGGCTGGGCGCCTGTCGTCAAGTCTATGATGCTCAGCCGCCTGATTCCCAGCCCGGCGATTGCGTCGGCGTAGGTTCCCTGGTCATCGGGGCCACGATGCACGATTACCTCGCACATTGCCCGGATGGTGTTCCCGGATACGGGCGGCAGGCTTTCGTCAAGGTTCAACTTGCCACAGATGCCGCACACGGCTTCCTCCTTGTGGCCGCAAGTTCGGGCAGCCTGATATACGTTCCTGATAGAGTTCGATCAGGCCTCTCACCATGGCATCGGCCGACATCAGGTGCTTCACCTTGTTGTGGGCGGCATCGCCCAGAGCTGCGGCCCGGGCGGGGTCTCTTATCAGCGCCAGGAGCTTCTCGGCAATGTCTGCCGGGTCGTCGCCTCTCACTGTGAGGCCCGTGACCCCGTTCTCAACAAGCTCGGGCACGCCGTTCACTCCAGTGCATACGACCGGCAGCTTCATGTACATGGCCTCGGTCAGGGCGCGTCCCACACCTTCCCATCGCGATGGCAGCGCAAAAACGTCCATCGCGGCGAGCAGGTCGGGCACATCCTTCCGCTCGCCGAGCAAATGCACCGAGCCCTCTATGCCCATACGTCGTGCCCGCTGCTCGAGCTCGTCGCGCAGGGGACCCTCGCCGACGTAAACAAGGTGAGCCTGAGGCGCCTGGCCCTTGACGATTGCGAAGGCATTGAGGAGCACCTCCGGCGCCTTCTGCTCGGCGAGCCGGCCGACGAAGCCGATAAGCGGCGCGTCGGCCGGCACACCAAGTTCCCCGCGGCCGGCCCGTCCCCTCACTGGACGTTCAAATTGCGAAAAATCAACTCCGCTCCGAACGGTTACGATCTTTTCAGGTCTTGCCACGCCGTGCGCCACCAGTTCGGACCGCAGCACCTCTCCCACGCTCACCAGCTTGTGGCAGAAAAGGCACAGCGCCCGCTCGAAAAGAAAGCACAGGCGCGTTTTCCAGTTCTCGGTGCGGGTGTCGAACGGCACACCGTGAAACGTGTGGATCACGGCCGGTACACCCAGCAGCCAGGCGACAATCCTGCCCAACAGCCCAGCCTTGAAACTGTGGGTGTGGACGATGTCGTAATCTTCGCGCGCTATGATTCGCCCCAGGGCAAGGGCCGCCGCCAAGTCTTTGACAGGGCTGATGGGCCGAACGAGCGACCGCAGCGGCCAGACCGTAACGCCGCATTCCTGGGCCTCGCGGATCAGGGCGGTTGCATCGCCGGGGCCGTAGGGGCCGCAAGCGAGGTGCGCGTCGTGCCCGTTGCGCACCAGCCCCTGCAGCGTGAGCAGTGTATTGCGCTGGGCGCCTCCGAGGTTCGACTCCGTTATGACGTGCAATATCTTCATACCGATGTTTCCGCCGGTTGAGCATCTTGCGCCGCGGGCAGCATTGCCGCATACTCGTCGTAAAGGCGGCCCACGTACCGCTCGATGGCGAATTCTTTTTCGACCTTGGCCTTGCCCGCCACGGCGAGGCGGCGGCGCAACTCGGGCGACCGGATCAATTCGTGCAGGCAGCTCGCCAAATCGCTGCTGTTCCCCGCCTCAAACAACAGTCCCGAACTGCCGTGCGAGACGACCTCGGGTATTCCGCCGGCCGTGCTGCCGACTACGGGCAGGCCGGCCATCATCGCTTCGACAATCGACAGGCCCAGGCCCTCGAAGAGCGAGGGCAGCACAAAAATGTCGAACGACGCCAGGAATGCCCCGGGCTCTTTCTGCGTCCCCGCAAAGATCACCGCGTTGTCGATGCGCCGCTCAGCCGCTTGCTGTTGCAGCCGAGCCATCTCGGGGCCGTCCCCGACGAGCACAAGGCGCGTGGAAGGGAAATCAGCACGGAGCTGCGCCACCGCGTCGATAAGCAAATCGTAGCCCTTGATCTTTTTCAGCCGTCCGACAGACCCGATCACCAGCTCGTCCTCCGCGATGCCAAGTTGTTGCCGGGCCCGGGCCCGAAGATCGGGATCGGCGGGCCTTATGCGGGTGAAGTCGACTCCGCTGCGCAGCACCACAACGCTCTCTTCCGGCACGCTGCAATGATCCAGGATCGACTGTTTGACCGCGTCGGAGATCGCGAATATGCGTTTGTAAAACGTGAACGAAACCTGGTTCATTCGCCGCAGGAGCTTGCTTCGACCGAGCCGCTCAAAGGTGAAGTGCACCGTGGTCACTACCGGCTTGCCCGTGAGGCGTGCCGCCGCCAGGCCGACCTGCGTGGCCGGGAGAAGATGGGTGTGAATGATATCCGGGCGCGTTTGCCTGATGACCCGGCACACCCACCTCGTGCCGGATGCGAGCCCCAGCTTTCTATTCGGACTTATCACCCGGGCGCCGGCCTCGAGCAGGCGGCCCGTCATCGGGTTCTCCGGCTCAAGCGTGCAGATGGCCAGGTCCGCGTCGCCCGTCACGTTCGCGGCAATATCCAGCAGCAGGGTGGTCGCGCCGCTCACGTTGAGATTATTGACAACATGCAACACGCTCGGCTTGAGCATCTGCGGTCTCCGCGACGGGAATCGATGAATTTTTGAACCGCTTCATCATACCGGTGATTATCCTGAAGACGATGGCATCGACCTTCACGAAAGCAGGCAGCAGGGGCCGCGGGATCCGATGCCGCAGCACGCGGCTGACGTGCAGGTACTTCCTGAGGAAGTTGTACTGCTTTTCGAGTATTTCGGCGGGCCACTCGGTGTATTGCGGCACGCATTCGAACATGCTCCAGCCCTCGTGAAAATCGTCGTACCACGAAAATCCGTCCGGGATGATTCCGCGCTCCCTTGCCAGCTTTTCGAGCGGCGTGCCCGGGTAGATTCTCAGCACCTGCGTGCTTACCTCGGTAGCCAGGGTGGAAAGCGTCTTGGCGAATGTTTCGCGCACCTGCTCGGGCATATCGTCGGGGAGGCCCACGATCAGGTATACTTTCACGTGTTTGATGCCGGCATTTATGGTCATCCGAATGGTGTCGCGGGCGCGTTCATAGCTGGCTTTTGTGCCGACCTTTTTCTGCGCCACGGGGTTGAGTGTCTCGAGGCCGTAATCGATCTGCCTGCAGCCGGCGCGGCCCATTAACTCCAGTAGGTCCTTGTTCACCAGGTCGATGCGCGTACTGGTGCCCCAGATCAGATCGAGGTCTTTTTCGATCAGCCCCTCGCACACCTTCCGGGCCTTTGCCTTGTCCGTGGTAAATGCGTCGTCATAGAAATAGATGGCCCGAATGCCGTAGTTGTTCACAAGGCCCTCGATCTCGTCGAGGACCTTTTTGGCCGAGAGGCTCCGTGTGGTCTTGCCCCAAAAGTATGTTGCGCAACAGTAAATGCACCCAAAGGGGCAGCCGCGGTTGGATAGCACGTGCGTGGTGCGGCGCTTGAGGGTGCTGTAGCCGGGGTAACGGCTCATGTCTACCTTGTGGCGCGCCGGGGCGGGCAGTGAATCGAGGTCCTCAATGAATCCTCTGTCGGGGTTTACAATGATTTGCCCGTTGTCGCGATACGCCATGCCGGGTATCTGCTCCATCGGCTTGCCGGAGAACAGGTCGAGCGTTTTCATCTCGCCCTCGCCGATCACCACGGCATCGACTGCAGTGCGCTCGAGCGTTTCTTCCGGGCAGAAGCCCACGTGCGGCCCGCCGACGATGATGAACTTCTCGGGGAATGCCACCTTTATCACCGCGGCGAGGTCGCGCATCTCAAGCCGGGTGTGTGTGGTGCAGCTCAGGCCGATCACGTCGGGGTCGCGACGCCTGATCTCGTCGATGATTCGCTCGTCGGGCAAACTATCCAGCGACGCGTCGAGCACGTCCGTCTCGAAGCCGTGAGCTTCGAGCGTCGACACGACATACAACACCCCCAGGGGCGGGTAATGCGTGTTGTTGTACCTGTCGATCCGCGAAGGAACGACTATGAAGAGCCCCTTTTGAAAGCGTTTTCGCTCGGCGTCGGTTGACATTTCACTTCCCTTTCCCGGGCTACTTCGTACAGCAGATCCCGGTAGATGCTTTCTGTCTCTCTGGCCATCCTTTCGGGGGAATGCCTGCGGGTGGCCATGTTTCTTCCTTTGGCCCCTATTCGCCGCGCAGCCTCAGGATCCGCCGCCAGTATGGCTATGCTCTCTGCAAGGGCCGCCGGGTCGCCGGGCGGCACGAGGTAGCCGCTGACGTTGTGCTCTACGGCTTCGGGCATGCCTTCAACGGCCGTAGCCACCACCGGCCTGCCTTCGGCCATTGCTTCGAGGCTCACGTTGGCCAATGCTTCCGAGTAGGATGGAACGGCGACGGCATCGGAGCATGCAAACACCTCTCGAACATCCCTGCGGAATCCTGTAAAGATGACTCGGTCTTCGAGGCCAAGCTCCTCGGCCTGCCGCTGGTAAGAGCTGCGGTAGGGGCCGTCGCCCATTATCACACAATAGATGCTCCGGGGCAGCCGCGCGAGCGCCGACAGCAAAACGTCCACTCCCTTCTCCGGCATCATCCGCCCGGCGAAAGCCACCAGGAATGCGTCTGGAGGCACCCCTATCTCGCTTCGCTTTTCGGCCCGCAGCCGCCCGGCGGCCCGCGCCTCGGAGGGCCTGACCGGCGCGGGTTCCACCCCGTTGTAAACGACTTGCATGGCGGTCGGGTCGTAGCCCCGCCCGATGTAGTGCGATCGCACCGCCGCCGCGGGTGTGATCGAAACGTCCACAAAACGGTTCAGAAAGCAATCGACGGCCCGGAAGTTGAGCATCGGCCGAAAATAGTCGTTGCGGCAGATATTCTTGCGTTCCACAACGGGTATCCCCAGCATGTGCGCTATCACCGCTTCGAGTCGACCGAAGTAGATGTGAACAACGTGTGGTTTGAACCTGATCACGAGGGCCGCAAATCGCAGCAGGGCAACAGGGTCGGCCCGCCAAACGCGGCGGATGGTGAAGATCCTCGCGTTGCGGAGCGATAGCTCGTCGGCGAGGCTGCCGCTGCCGCGACAAACGACCGCGTGCTCGAAGGCCGACCGATCGCTGTGATCCAGCAACATCAGCAGAGAGCGCTCCGTGCCCGCCACGCGGCGCGCTCCTGTGACGTGTAAGACCCTGATTTTCGCGTTCGTTATTTTGCTCGTCATTCAGCGCTCGTTGTTCCCGATGAAGAATACGCCTGGGCGGGCGCCGGTTGTTCACGGCGCAGTGGCCGCACGCGCAACTCCCTGCCTACGCCGATAGTTGTGGATGGCCGAACGTATTCGCCTATCGCACGCGCCGGGATCCCGGCGACCGTCGTGTCGTCGAGGAAGGAGCGCGTAACCACCGCGTTGGCACCCACGCAGCATCGGTCTCCCAGCCTTATCGGGCCAAGGATCTTTGCCCCGGCATAAATCGTAACGTCTTGCCCTATCGCCGGCACGCCGTCGGGGGCTGTCGAACTGAAGCGCTGCCCCAGTCCCACGCCCTGATACAGCGTCACGCCCGGTCCGATCTCGACATCGCCCTCGATGGTGATCCCGCTTCCGTGAACGATAAGCAGACCCGGGCCGATCTCGGCCGACGGTGCGATCTCGACGCCTGAGACTATCCGCGCGAGCACGCTCAACAGGCGCGGGACCAAAAACACACCGTTGCGCCAGAGCAGGTGCCCCAGCCTGTAGCACGCGATCGCCCACAGCGGAGGATTAAACGCCACCGCCGCCATCTTGCCGATGACCCGCGTATTCCTCCGAGAAACGCGAAGAATATCGTTATACAATCCTTGTCCCTCCGTTTTATGCCGACGGCACCGTCGGCAGTATCCGCCACGCCAGAACGCGGCGGATGTCGACCACGCGGACCAGCACCAGCGCCGCACCGTACATGATCGCGGCCGCACAGCCGGCCATAACGAACGAATCCGATATCCGCTCAGCGGCCAGGTAGCCGCCCACCATTAAAGCTCCCGCGGCGAGTACTTTAAGGACCAGGGTCTCGATTCCGCAGTCGCGAAGCGCCGATATCTTGTGCCGAAGCTGAATGTAGAGAAAGCCCACACCTACCGTTACCGACAGGGCCAGCGAAAGGGGAATGGCGGCGTGGCCCAGTAGCGGCACCAGCATGATGTTGAGACCGATATTGCTGACGGTGCAGGCGATGTTCGACGGTAGCGGCGTGAGGGAGTGGCCGAACGACTGAGACAACCTCGTAAGAAAGTACCGCGACACGATCGGCACGAGCGCAATAGAATAGAACATGAGTGCGGTCGCGGTGGTCGAAGCCGACCCCGCGCCGAAGTTGCCGCGCTGCAGCAAGGTCGAAATCACCGGCTTCCGCCACAGCAGCAGGATCACGGTGGCCGGCACGGCGGCCACGGCAAGCATTTTGACACAAGCCCTGATTGCCCGGATCAGTTGGCGCTTCTGTTCTTCCCCCGGCCTGTGAACGATCGCGGCGATCGACGGGAAGCTTACGTCGACAATCGTTCTTACGAGCGAAAGAGGCACGGTCAGCAGCAACATGCCGTATCCCAGCGCCGCGATGCTCCCTGCCGACAGGCCCGACGCGAACGCCCGGTCGGTGATGACGGTAATCTGCAGCACGCCCACGCACGCAATAACCGGCACGCCCAGCCTGATGCTCTGGCGGATTCCCCTGCTGTGGCCCGCCCACGAAAATGAGTAGCGCGCACCGAGTCGTTTTGCCATTATGGAGCTGCTAAGGCAAACGAAAAGTTCGCCCGCCACGCTGCCTATTGCATACGACACTATGCCCAGGTGGCGATGGAGCGTTAAGATCGAGAGCACGACAAAGATATTTGAGAGCAGCACTTTCAGCGCGGGAAGGGCGAAGTGGCCGTTGGCGTGGAGTACTGCGTTGATAACATGCTGCGCGATAACCAGCACGATCACAGGGGCGACGTACCGGGCGAGCGTTGCTGTATGGATGAACTTCTCCTCGGTGAAGCCCGGTGCCACAAAGCGTACGATCAGGGGGGCGCACAGCCAGTAAAGGGCCGCAAAGACGATCATACTCGCAACGCTGAAGTTGAAAAGCGAGCTGACCTCGCGCCAAAGATCGGACGTATCGCCGCCCTCGCCCTTGTGACGCGAGATGAGCTTGACCGTGGCAACGTAAACCCCCTCGCCGAAGACGGTGAGTGCGACCACGGGGACCGCCATCGCCACCAGAAAGGCGTCCATGCTGTCGCCCGTGCCGAAAAACGCGGCAACGACCGCGATCTTCATCATGCCCGACAGCCGGCTGATCATCAGCCCGGCCGAGACGGTGCTGCAGTTTTTAAGAAGTTTTCGGTACATTCCAGTCGTTCAACTGCTCTGTTGCCTGCTGCCTGGTGCGGCTGATCTCTGTGGCGGCGAGCATCATTGCGTAAAAGATTACCATCCACTGCCCCAGGCCGCCCTCGAAAATACACCCGGCCACGCCGCCGGAGTAGATTCCTACGATAATGGCGGCCACTGCGGCCCCCAGGGTGCCTGCGGCGCGATTCCTGTTCATCCTGCTCAGGCTGCTGAGCACGGGCACACATCCAAACGCCAGCAGCGCGACGAGACCCAGAGCGCCGTTGTTGTAGAGGCGCGCTATGAACTCATTTTCCACCCCGATCTTCTTGGCTCCGAAGATCGATATGCTCAGATCCGACGATGCCTTCGGCCCGTGACCCACAAACGGGTGCTGCGGAACCGCCTTGAGGGCCTTTTTGTCTATGGGGTACCTATATCGCATATCGCTGGAGTGCATGAAGCTTTCTGTGAAGCGGCTTGCTCCAATTATGCTCACGAAGATCAGAACGCCGCCGAGGACCGGAATCATCACCTGCAGGCCGATGGCTTTGCGTCGGGTGAAGAGCGTGTAGAAGATCAAAGTGACGATGAACACAGCCATTGCCGAGCGAGTGCCGGTGGCAAAAAGCGCAAATACGTGGAGAGCGACGACGGCTAGCTTGCAGCTCCACGACATCTTGCGGCTGAGCCACAGAAACGACGATGCCACCAGCAGCAGCCCCACCGTGGGGCCGGCAGTGCCAAACACGCGAGCACTGGAAAACGTGTGTCTTTCGAATGCGCATATCTCGATCAGACGGCGGCTGCCTGCCTTCGCGAGGAGAAACTGTGCGCAGATCAGGAGCGCTTCGGCCGTTATCAGGGCCATGAAGAGCTTCGTGGCCCTTCGCAGTATTCGGCTGTCGCGCAGGAGCAGAAAATATCCGATAGGCGCCAGGATCAGCAGATAAAACTGCTGCACGACCTCCGTGCCCGCTGTGGTCAGGTCTTGAGCGTTTATCAACGACAGAACATGGGAAAGGAACAGGCATGCCGCCGGAACAAGGAAGAATGCACTGGGCAGCGGCAGATCACGACGCCGCAACGCCATGACAAATGCCGACACGATGGTCAGCACGGCTACTCCGTCGTGCGGGTAAACGACAACCGGGCCGACGTGAATCGGTATCGGTAAGGCAAGCGCAAGCAGCAGGGCGTAAAGGCCCAGTTCCGGGTTCGCCAGGATCGCCACTGCGCCCACGGCGATCGGCAAAACGACTATACTCCGTACACCAAGAGCCGCGAGCAACGCAGCGCTTATCACGGCCGAAGCTACCAGTACAGCCGCCCGCGCGCCGCTGCCGACGCCTATCCCGGGTTCGAACTGTACGTCGCTTGCAGCACTGGTCATTGATCTGTGGTCCTCTCGAGCCCGCGGAGCGCTTCATTTCGCGAAACGTTCCACGACGTCGGCAGCGACTGGAGCGCCCGCCGATAGTAGCGGTGGGCCGTGTCGGCTGGTCCCACGTTTTCGAAGACCTCCGCGAGAGCGAGGAACACGCGACCATCTTTCGCCGGGCCCATCCTCAGGCGCTGCTCGAGGAACCTTCTCGCCTCGTTGTATCGCTTCTGCCTGAGGCAAGCGTAGCCAAGCTCCTCGTAATACGCGTGCTTGTCGGGTTGCAGTGATGTTGCCTTCAAGAAGCACGTCACTGCGTCCTGGCCGAAGCCGTTACTTTGCCGTATCTGGCCGAGCCTGAAGAACACCTTCGCAGCGAGATGCCGCTTGCTCCTCTTTGTTTCCACTTGCGGCAGGAGCGCCAGCAGTACCTTTTCGGCCTCGTCGGGGTACTTGTTATTGATCAGGAACGCGGCGTACTCAAATACCGTTTCACTGTTGTCGGGGATGCACTGTCTCAGGTCTTCCATTTCAACGGTCTGGGATGAGAGCTTGGTCAGTACGTCTCGTGTGTAGTGCGGATCCAGCTCGAGTGCTCGTCTGAATGCCGCTTGGGCGGCGGCGCGGTCTGTGTTCCATGTCAGTTTGCCGTACTTTCGGTGAATCCACGCATTGGTCGGGTCCATGCCGACAGCGGCCCGAAAAGCGGCGTGGGCTTCATCGTACCTCTCACATTCGCCGTAGGCGATGGCCAGGGCGGCCCTGTACCGGCCGTTGAAGCGGTCTAGAGTGGTGGCTTTTTTCAGCTCGTTGACGGCCAGCTTATAGAGGTACTCGGCACCCGAACGCCCCAAGGCCCCTTCGGCGGCCCGCAGCTTTATCTGACCGAGCGTCTGGTAAAACAGCCCCGCCTTGAAGTGCCACTGGGCGTTGTCGCTGTCTTGGGTCACTGCGGCCTGGACCGCGCGGATGTTGTCGGCTACGTTGAGGTTGCGTTTGCCTTTCACAAACTGCAGGGCTTGCCGCTCGACCGAGTCGAGCTGGCGTTCGGCGAGAAAAGAACCTGCGCTGCTCGCTACTAAGAACGCAAGCAGGCACACCGTTGCCAATGACACGCAGAACGTACCCATTATTCCATGCGCCACAACGGTTTCTCCCTTTAGAAGCCTGTGCGAGGGCAGTTCGACCCATGACGTTCTGGCTGTTTGCGAGGAGCACGATACGTGCACGCTCCCGAATACAACCAGGAGCCCCAGGATCATCGCGAAGAGCAAGCCATTGGCGGGTACGTGGAGGTTGAAATCGACAAAGCTGTGCGCGAGCATTCCGACGGCGGCGGCGGTGAGACCGATCATCAGCCCACTCGAGAAGCTGCTCCGCTTACCCTTGAAGCTGCGGAGGCTGTTTTTGAGGATCAGGGCGATGAAGATTGCGCCGATTGCCAACCCTCCGATCCCCGCTTCGGCAAGAAGCTGCAGATACTCGTTCTCCGCGTGTGTAAAGAGCAGTTGGGCCGACAAGGTTTTATAGATCGGGAACACATGGCGGAAACAGCCCAGTCCCACGCCGAACAGCGGAAAGGCCCCGGCCATGCGAGCCGTATCTTTCCACACGTCCCAGCGGTACTCGCCGGCCGAATCCATCGAGGCGAGGCCGGCGCTCCGCGAGAGCAGCGGCCCTATGCCTATGACCACGGCGCCGATGAGGGCTATGCACGCCACCAGAACGAGGGGAAAGAGGTTTTTCTTGGCATTTCGAGAGCTTATGAGCATCAGGCAAAACACGGTGGCGGCCACCGCCAGGCTCAACACGCCGCCGCGCGAAGCAGACAGGAAAACCGCCCCCGTCATCACGGCTGCTGCGAAGCCCAGCAACGTTTTCTTATCGCGGTTGCTCGCGCCTATCATCATCCCCAGCGCCACCGGCACGACCATTACGAGGTAGCCGGCAAAATGATTGCGGTTTACAAAAGGCCCGAACCATATCGCCCCGGAGGGTGCATCACGGAGCCACAGTACCTTTCCATTGGGGGCTACGCGCCCAAGAATCCCCAACATCGCCACCGTAAAACCAACAACCACGACCGCGGCGAGGAGGCGCGATATTTGCTCCCGCCTGCGGTAGGTATTCATTATCACCAGGAAGGCGATGGCGTAGGCGGCTATCAGATAAAGAAACGACCGCCCCGAGGCGGGGTTGGCCGAGATGCGGCGAGCCGAGGCGGCTTGCGCGGTCATCGCCGTGGCCTTGGCTTCTGCGCCCTCGATCGGCGAGGTATTGGCGCCGGGGAGCGTGCCTGTTTCGATATGCACCGTTGTCGGAGAGAATCTCGACGCCAGGAACCCCGGCAACGGCGCCAATTGGAAACACGCCAACATGATAAATGCCACCACAAGGAGGTTGAGGGGGCTCTTTGCAAAAGAGAACTTGTGCCTGATCACCGCCCTGAAGCACCACAGCGCGCACATCGAGCACGCGGCTGCTTCGACCACGAGCTTCGACCAGCGTTCAGTTGCTCCGAAGGCGATCGGGCTGAAGATTATCAGGAAGATCGCCGTGAACTCGATAAGCCCTTCAACAATTCGCACCGATGTTCGATCCTCAGCGCCATGCTTCGAGTGGTGATGATAGCGGTTCGAGTAGTGCGATTGCCTCCGTTTCAACTCATGAGGATGTCTCGGCTCCAAGGGCATGTCTTTCGGCTTATAGGGCTCTGTCATGTAACGCACCTCCGTCACGGGTGAATCTCACGGCTGCTTGTCAACAGCTCTAAATGGCAATCTTTCTGAACCACGAGACCGCAGGCTCGGGATCGGGCACTTCCACAACGTGTCCTGCAACGGCCCTGTGGGGGTTATCGCTTACCAGCGCAAAGGCCCGGTCGCCGATGTACTGTGAGGCCTTGTGTGCCGCCTGCCACAAGAGAGGCGGGCGAAAGCCCGGCGAATGAGCGTCGCTCGCGATAAAGTGAACCGCGTTCATCTTCAACAGAACCGACGCGCACCTCTTCGCCTCGCGGCCGAACTCTCCCACGATACTTCCTGCGGTGACCTGGACCATAACGCCCGACTGCACAAACGGCAGGATGATGTTGGGGTTTCGCTGAACATCGGCGTTGCGCTCAGGGTGAGTGATGATCACCTCCAAGCCCGACAGCCGCAGGTCGAAGATGACGTCGTTTATCCAGCCGGGCATCGCGCAATGGGGTGGCTCAAACAAGATGTACTTGCCTTGCCCTCCGATCGTAAGGTGATCGCTCTGCTGTACGACGCCTTCGATGCACGCGCCGGCAGCTACATCGGCCCCGAGCACGATCTCGAGCGGGAGTTCCTGTTGGGCCACGGCCTGCCTCAGCTCCGCGGCGCCCCGGGCGATGCTTTCGGGATCCGGGCGAAACACGTCGTTGAAGTGGGGCGTAGCCACGATGGTCCTTATGCCGTCTGCCACGGCCAGCCTGCACATTTCAAGCGAATCTTCCAGGCAGGCGGGGCCGTCGTCTATTCCGGGCAGCAGGTGGCAGTGTATGTCGCAAAAGCCCGACTTTTCACTTGCTTTCACTGCGGTCTTTCCTTCATGCTCGTCTTCGAAGGCGGGTCCATGAATACAGAGAAAGGCACGTGCAGACCGTACCTTCTAATTGGTATAGGGGCGGTAATAGTAATACTGCGCGTATCCGCCGCCTTCTTCCTTAACGTTGTTGAGTACTGCTCCGATAACTCGCGCGCCGACCGTTTCAAAATGCTTTTTGGCCTGTTTCACGTAGCGCTTTTCGGTTTTGCCTGCGCGGATCACATGGATCAGGCCATCGGCTTTGGCCGCCGTGAGGCGGCTGTCGGTCACGGCCATCACCGGCGGAGTGTCGATTATCACGCGGTCATACCTCTGCTTGCATTGGGCGAGGAAATCCGTCATCCGATCGCTGTTGATGAGTTCGGACGGATTCGGGGGCGTCGGCCCCGACACGACCACGTCGACATTGGGCACGCAGGTCGGCAAGATGATGTCGTTGAGTTCCGACTGCTCCACGAGAAACGTGCTCAGGCCACGGCTGTTGGGCAGGTGCAGCGACCTGTGGAGCCTCGGCTTGCGCATGTCGGCATCGACCAGCAGCACTCTTTCGCCGACCTGGCCCAACACGGTGGCGAGGTTGACGGCCGTGATCGTTTTTCCTTCGCCGGGGACGGCGCTCGATATCACGATGCTCTTGGTGTCGTTGGCCCGTGACGAGAACGACAGGCTCGTGCGGATCGCGCGGTACGCCTCGGAGACCGTGGACCCTCCGTCGAGGTGAGAGATCAGGTCCTTGTTGTCCGAGCCCACTTCGTCGTCTTCCTCTATCTCGGGAACCACGCCCAAGAGCGTTTCGCCGATGTCCTTTTCAATGTCGTCAACAGTCCGGACGGAGTTGTCCATGTGTTCGAGCAGCAGGCACGTGCCGCATGCCAGTGCGGAGCCCAATACCAGTGCAAGCATTAGGTTGAGGGCGGGGCGGGGCGAATGCGGCCGCGCCGGCACCTCGGCGGGGTCTATTATGTTTATCTTCGATGTCTTTATCTGAGTTGCCGAGAGCGCCTCCTTGCGGCGGGCAAGCAAGGCGCGATAATGCTCGGTGGTCGTTTCCTGTTCGCGGGCAAGGGTGTTGTAGTCTACGGCCGCGTCTTGCAGCCGCATGGCTTCCCTTTGTTGTTCTCCAAGTTGTTTTTGAATGGCGGCCGACTGCTGCTGCGCCGCCGCGTAATCGGTGGCCGCTGCATGGAGCCATTTCTTCGCCTGCTCCTTGATCGACACGTTTATCCGGCCTATGCGGGCCCTGAGGCGAACGCAGTCCGGATAGTCCGGCTTAAACACCTTGAGCAGGTCGGAGTACTCCCCCTCCAGTTTCGCAATGTTTTCCTGCAGTCTCTGCACCACCGGGTCTTCTATGGCTACCTCGCTCCCGAGCGGATCGGCCAACATCGACTTGTAGGCCACCTGCTTGCGGACGCGGTCCGATTCCGCCTCTGTGAGCAGTGTGTTGAGTTCCGACAGCCGCTGGTTGATATTCGCTTTCATGTCTTCGTAGGAGTAAATGCCGTGGCGCCGCGTGTAGGCATGAAGCTTCTTTTCTATCTCTTCCACGCAGGCTTGCTGTTCTTCTATCTGCTTCGACAGCATCTGCGAGGCGGACCGCGCCCCCTGCATCTTGTCCTCGATGTCTTGCTTTATGTAAAGCTCGGCCCACGTGTTTGTGATCTCGGCCGCGAGCTTCCTGCTGTGTGCCGAAGCGCTCAGCTTCACCGCCCTGCTGCCGCGGATCGGATCGACATCCACCATGCGGAGCAGCCGCGCCACTACCGCCTCCTTGAGGCGCTTCTCTTCCTCATCCACGTCCGGCGTTTCGGGCTTGCCGGTGAACTGTGCGATGGCCCTGCCCACCAGCTCGGGGCGAAGCTCCTTCTGGAAGTCGGCGTCGGCCGAGAGATTCAAGACCAACGCCACCTTCCGCGCCAGTCCGCGGCTGAGTATCACCTCTACTTCTGTCTTTATCAATTCGTCGGTCGAATCGTCCGCCGCGATGAATTCCTTGAACGACAGCACGTTCAGGTCATCCTTGTTGATCCTGAGGAGGGCTGTGGCCTTGTAGACCGGCTCCTGCGAGAATGTGGCGACCGAAACGATCGTCATCACAATCAGCAGGAACGTAAAGGCCGACCAGCGGCGCCTCCAGATCGTTCCCACAATGCCGCGTACCTGCTGGAGGGCCGTGGAATGGCCCACGGAATCCGGATCGGAAGATACAAAGAGATCGTCAGTGTTGCTTGTGCTCACGTGGCCCTCCCAGGCTGGTTTTATGGTATGGCGGTTCCTACGCCAAGTACGCCTTTTATGAAATCATACGTGCCGTAGACCGGGACCTTCCATATGCTGGCCTCGGCTCTTATGACATCCGACTTGCGCAGTTCGACGTCCGCCGCCTTCCCCCTTGAGACCGCTGCGAGGTTTATCTTTCTCACCTCTACCTTGGTGGGGGAGATCCTGCGGACCAACCTTACACGACGGGAGGCCGTGCTGGTGAAGTCGCCCGCCGTGCTGATTGCTTGCAGAGCCGTCATGTTCTTGCGAAGAGGATATGCTCCCGGTTCCTCCACGTATCCCGTCACGAAAACATACCCGCACTCCGGCACATACACCGAGCTGCCCGGGGTGAGAGGGGGGTTCTCGTTGAGGTCTCCGTCTTCGAGTAGGCGCTGAAGGTCAACCTGCCTCACGCGCGCCTCGCCCGATGCGTCGTACGTGGTAACGAATAGCTCGCCCCCCGCTTTGTCGGTCAGACCACCGGCCTCGGCCAGGGCGTCTACCAGGGTGCATCCGCCTTTTTTCATGATGATCGTGCCGGGGGTTGTTACTGCTCCTACAACCGAAATCCGGTAACTGTTGAACTCCCGGACAAAGATCAAGATGTGTGGGTTGTTGATATAGCGCTCACGCATGGCCTGGGCCATTGCGTTTTCGAGCTGCGGCACGGAGCGCCCAGCAGCGCGAACGCCTCCGATCAGAGGAAAATCGAAAGTGCCGGTTTGGGGAACCCGAACTGTCGCCTCCAGGCCGTCTACGCCATGCACCGCTATTTCGATCACGTCGCCCGGGCCGAGTTTGTAATCGGTCGACGGCAACCGGTTTGCGATCTGGTGTATGGCGGCTAGACTTCGGCCCCCGCTATTCTCTTGTGGGATGTTGAACGTTCTAACCGCTCTGCCGCAGCCCGTGACGGCAATCAATAAAATGCCGACGCGGCAAAGCCGACGCAACAACGCGAACCTCTGCCTGAACAACATACTCAAGGACCTCCCGGAAGCTGTGCAGGGGTGCTGCGATAGCGGCCGATTGACGGTTCACAATCGGGCCGCCCCAGGGGCACACGCTTGTGATCGCGCGCACCCCACTCAGTAACGACTGATGTCGATCAAAACTCGGTTGGGCTCGCGTAACGTGAGCCGCCGCTGTCCGACAGAGCAAAGCCGACGCCGGCCGAAGCAGCGATCGGCAAGCCGATTATGGCGGCCTTGCCCGTGGTGCTCATGCCCGACCACCAGCCGGGCTGGGCGTCGCCCATGACCTCGGCCGCCGGCACATCAGCATTCACTTCAACAACCCCGCCGGCGCGTATCATCATCTTTTTCGTAGAGCCGCCCTCAGGAACCACAGTCACTTTTCCGACCGCAGCGGGGACTTCCATCGCGTACTCGCCATCCGGGCCTGTCGTAGCCATTGCAAGAACATTTCCGTCTTCGTCAAAAGTCGTGACCGTCACACCGGGCAGGGGTACGGAATCCAGCGCCGTAACGTTGCCCGTCACCACCGCCGAATCGGGCGAGACCACATCCGGCGCCTGGGGGGCACCGTCGTCCACGAACGCCCGAACCGGCACGGCCAAGACCATTAGGATCGGAACCACCACAGCCACGCAAATGCCTTTCCACAGTCCACTCTTAAACTTCGACATGACTTTACCTCCGCAGTTTCTCCCAAGATAACGGACCAAGCACTGTATTTTTTGCCATGCTCGCGCGCCACGCACGCGATGTTTGGCTACAAGAATAGTCTCGGAAAATCGCCGTGAAAGTTCTGCCTTTTTTGCAGCGAAGACACCGCCGCAGGTGCCTTGACACAGGCGATTGCCGGGCCGTCGGCGGGTCCGTAATCGGATGCCAGTCCATCACTTATGGTGATATGGCGCGGCGCCCGCGCGAAGAAGAACAAGTTAGCGGCGACGGAATTCGCCACGCCGTGACGGCAACGGCGGGGGTATGGCAATCAGGTGGATTGGGGCAGGGGCCGGGCAGGTCGCAAATCGTGGTCCGGCAAGGGGGGCAGTCGGTACGATTTTGTCAGATGGCCTGGTCAACCCAAGGGGCCATCGTATGGCGGTTGCACGAAGAACAACGAAAAAATGCGCGGCAGGGAGCCGCGCATGAGTGGGAGAATTGTGGGCTTGACGCCGGCGTCAGGTTTTCTTTTACTTGAGGGCCTGCGTGGTGGGGCGGAGCTTGCTACTCGCACCTGTTATTGAGATTATTGCGGACAGCGATCAGGTCGAGTATGTTAATGGTCCCGTTGCCGGTGAGGTCGGCCTTCCAGTTGTCGCCGGAACTTACCTCTTTATACATCCTGTTCCTGACAAAGATCATATCCAGGATATTAACGCGGCAGTCGCCGGTGGCGTCTGCGTCGAGATACCATTTGAACTTTGAGGCCACGGGGGTGTTTCCATAAGCGCCCATGTTGATCCTGAATCCGGCCGGCTCCGGCTCGTTGGGGTATTCATCCGCAGGGTCGCCCGCGTCGCAGGGGCTGGAGACCAGGTCCTCCTCCCAGTCCTCCGATACGGGGTCCCAACGGCCATATTTGGACTTCAAATGGTAGTCGCCATTAGCATCGTCGTAAAACAACGGATCTTCATCCATGTTTCCGTCGGACCAGGTCAAGGTGCAGTCGGTGTCAACGAAAACATCATTTTCTCCGCCTTCAACGTCGCTGTAGCTCACGGTGACCGTCGAGGGATGATCCGCGGATGCGACGGCGATCTGCGGCCCGCTGTTGGCGGGGGACGTGTTATCCCAGAGGATGGAGTTCTTGACGTCCACGTCCGATGAGTTGATGCACAATATGCCCCCGCCGAGATTAGTGTTTTCATCGTCCCGGTAAGTGTGGATCTCGAGTTCCCAACTCACAAGCGTGCCCTCGTTGTTCTCAATCAGATCCTTCACGGTGAGTTCCCAGTTGCCATCGGAATCTTTGCCTCGGAAAGCCCAGCGCGTGTCCAAGACGTAAGCCCCACTCCACTCTCCCTCAAAACCCTCTCCCGTCGATTCCGATGGCGACGCCAGTTCACACACCGTCTCATCCGGAGATTCGAGGGTGATTTCCATGTCCTCCATGCGGTCGTGGTCGAGTGTTACGGAGACCGAAACGGCCCTGACGAACACGCTGTCATTGACGGTAATCGTCCTGGTTATGCCATTGGCGTCATTGTCGGGTATGGCAATCGGACTCCCAGGCTCGTCGTCGTAACTCAGTGTTTCAGGCACCGGCACTGTAAGGGTTCGGTAGGCGTTTGCGCGCCCTGAGGTTACGCACTTCCCCGAGAGGGAGGGGACGGGATCCGTCCCCTCCATGATCATGACGCGCATCTCCCGCACACCGATGCTCGGGTATTTCGATTTGAGAAGGGCGGCTATGCCCGATACGTGCGGCGCCGCGAAAGACGTGCCGTTGTGGGCCCAGTAGCTGCTGCCCACCTCCGTCGTGAGTGTGTCTACGCCGGGTGCCGCAAGGTCAACGCTTTCCAGGCCGTAGTTGGAGGAACTGACGGGAAAATGCGCCAGGGAATCCGCACTGTCAGTGGCCGCGACCGAGAGGATGTTGGCAAGATTAAGAGCACTGGGGTAAATCGGCGTAACGTCGATGTCCTGATTCGAATTGCCTGCAGCGGCCACGAAGATCACTCCCGCTTCTTGCAGCACCTGAACAGCTTCGGCGAGCAAATGAATGTGCCCGGGTCCGCCCCAACTGGCATTCACCACGCTCGCACCCTGGTCGACTGCATACTCCACAGCCTCCAATATCACAGTGAGTAAGGCACCAGGGTCATCGCCTCGAACTTTCAGGGGTAGAATCTTCACATTCCATGCGACGCCTGTTATACCCTCTGAGTTATTGCCGGTTGCGCCGAGCACCCCGGCCACCATTGTTCCGTGGCCAGTGGAATCATCGGAGGTGTATGGGTCCTCATCCGGAAAATCCCAGCCGTGAACGTCGTCAACGTAGCCATTGGCGTCGTTATCGATTTCGTCGAAGGGGGTTTCCGAAGTATTGACGTAAATGTTGTCTTCGTGGTCCGGATGAAAGAAGTATTCCTCCGTTTGTTCGTTTACGTCCAGTTGGATTCCGCTGTCGATGACGGCAACGATTACGTCGGAGCTTCCCGTTGTGAGGTACCAGGCCTCGGGAAGGTGCATCATCGGCAGAGCGTATTGCTTGTCGTAGTTGAGGTCGTTGGGCGTGACAACATTCTGGTAGAATGTCAGGACATAATCGGGGCAGACTGCCTTGACACCGGCGATCTGGCTGACTGATGCCAGCGTCTGGGCGACTGAGTTCTGGCTGGGGAAGGTCCAGAACTCGGCGCGAATGAGATGAAATTTGTGCTTCGAAGTCAGACCCAGATTGTTGAGTTGAGGGTACACGGCATTCGCCGCGTTTGGCGCGATCGTGATGAGTATTCTACCGGGCGCCACCGGGTACCCGTTGACGTATTGAAGGTTGCCGTTCTCAGCCGCAAAGGCATTGGAGATTGTTAGTGCGAGGGCAGCGGCCAGCGGCGGGCATACAGAATGAAAGAAATTCCCGAAAGTTCTCATGAGGCGCCTCCGTGCTCCCGTCGAGGTTGCTCTTTAGTCCCACGGTACGTGGTCTTCACACGTTTCGTTCAGGCGGTCGCGTACGCTGATGATGTCCAGTATGTTGATCTCGCCGTCTTTGTTCACATCGGCCTGCCAGTTGTTTGCGGTGGACACGTCTTCGCCCACGCGGTCTCTGATGAATAGCATGTCGAGGATATTGATCATGCAGTCGTAGTTGGCGTCCTCCATGAATGGCCAGAATACGGGGGAAGCGGGGCATGGGAAGTCCGGCGGCCAGAGATGATAAGGAGTATACGTGAAGACTTTCTTCTGGAAGATCCCCTCGGGCGCCTGTTCGCTGGTGAGCTGCAACGCATCGTCTGCCGACAGCCCCGGCGGGAGCCGCCAGATAATTATGATCGCCCGTTCGAGGGGTCCCGGACAGACGTCAGGGGCGCAAATGCGGCACACATACCGCCAGACCGAGGCGATGACCTCAAACCCGAGTTCATCCTCGAGCCGCATTACGAATTCATTGGCAGCGTCCACATCGGGGATGCAGCTTAAACAGCCCTCCGTAGCCAGCCTGCCTTCGACGTAGGGAAGAGAGTCCAGAACGGAGAGCGCACCGGAGGCATAAATCGGTTCTTCTTCGACGGCGGCGTAGCCCTGGCTGTGGGCCGGGTCGACACGGGGCTGCTCATCTTCTTCTTCAGGAATGGCGCCTACGGCGCGACCTCGGCTACGGGCCGATACGGGCTCGTCGGCTTGTTCGGGCTCTTCCGCGCCCGTCGCGGCGCACAGCGCCGCGACGCACGCCAGCAGAACGCAAATCCCCCGACGCTTTGCGGTCCCCTTCATGATCTCCTCCTTTCTGCCATGGCTTTATCTGTTGTTACAATAGTCCTCTCTTCGGAGCATGCTGGCTTCGGAGCAACCGCCGCGCCCTGGTCACTCCGACATCCCTGCCGAATTGCCGGCGATCGTATTATTGTGCACACTCCCCTCAGAGGCACTGCATGTGATTCCGCCGCCGCGCGGGGCCTCGTTGCCCGCGATCACGTTGTTCTTGAGCTCAATCTCGCTGCACTGCTCGAAACATGCCGCCCCGCCGCCGCCGCGGGCCGAATTGTCCGTGATTTCATTGCCGATAATGTAAGGTGACGAGCACCTGTACAAGAACATGCTGCTCTCTTTTATAATTATACATGCAAAAAACCGGATGTCAAGGCGAAACATTCATGCCAATGTCATGATAGATCGCCTTATTAAGTGGAGGCGGGGCAACCTAAGCTCCTCACATTATGCCAAGGGCCGATTGCTGGGGCGTTTGCAGGGCAAATCGTGGCGGGGGAGTTGGCAGCCGTTGACCGCCGACGCGTAGGAACGTTATGGATCTGGTGGCCGGGAGTGGCGCTCAGGTTTTCTGTTGCTTGCGTATTATTTCGCGGGCACGGCCCTGAACGCCGTTGGCTGCGTTGCGGTAGAATTGAATGAGGTATCGGACGTCGTCGGTGAGGTCGGGCCGCGCTGCGATTTCCTCGAGCCGCCGGCCGAACGTCCCGTTGTCCGATTTGAACAGGATTCTGTATGCGTCTTCTATGGCGCTCACTCGGTCCTCATCGAAATCATTGCGCCGCAGGCCGACGACGTTGACCGAGCGGACAACTGCACGGTTGCCTTCGGTGACGAGGAATGGGGGCACGTCTTGGGTGATGCGCGATAGCCCGCCGATGAAGGCGCACTTGCCGACGGTCACAAACTGGTGGATGCCGACGATGCCGCCGATCACGGCGCCGTCTTCGATCTTGACGTGGCCGCTCATGTTGAGGCAGTTGGCGCAAACGGTGGCGTCGCCTATCTCGCAATCGTGTGCCACGTGGCAGTATGACATGAGCATGTTGCCGTTGCCTACGCGCGTGAGCCGCTCGTATTTGGTGGTGGCTACGCTCATTGTAACGTATTCGCGGATGATGTTCTCATCGCCGATCACGAGGCGGGTGTCTTCGCCGTGGTAGTTTATGTCTTGCGGATCGGTTCCCAGGAAAGCATAGGGATAAATACGGTTCCGCTCGCCTATGGTAGTGTTGCCCGTGATCGTCACGTGCCCGGCCACTTGGGTGTCTTTTCCTATTTTGACCTTGGGGCCGATCACGGCGTAGGGGCCGACGGAAACTCCGGAGTCGAACTGTGCGCCCTTGTCGATTATGGCTGTGGGGTGTATGTTCATCTGTTCGGTGTTTCTATCTCGCTTGTCAGGTTGCGTCTACGATCATGAACTTGATTTCGGCTTCGGCGGTTATCTCGCCGTCTACGGATGCCTTGGTGACTATGTGTGCGATGCGGTGTCTGAAACGCACGCTTTCGGCTTCCAGGAGCAGCCTGTCGCCCGGGACTACCGGGCGCCGCAGCTTGACCTTGTCTAGCGAGAACAGGTACGCCAGCTTTTTGCCGACGTCGTATTTTCGCAGAAGGAGGAATCCTGCGAGTTGCGCCATCGCCTCGATCTGGAGCACTCCGGGCATCACCGGCTGGCCGGGCCAGTGTCCTTGGAAAAACGGTTCGTTGAATGTGAGGTTCTTTATGCCCACTGCCCGGCGGTCGCCCTCGAGCTCGAGGACCCTGTCGACGAACAGGAAGGGATGGCGATGCGGTAGGATCTGCAGGATCTCGCGGATGTCGAAGGTTTCGACGTTGCGGGTGCCGCGCTCCTCTTCCATCGTTCGGCGGAGCTGCTCTACGAGCTTGCGATTGAGGGCGTGGCCCGACTTCACCGCGACAATGTATGCGTTGAGCTGTGCCCCCAGCAGGTAGAGGTCGCCGACCACGTCGAGGACCTTATGCCGGGCGAATTCGTCGGCGAAACGCAGCTCGTTGTCCACCACGCCGCCTTCGTCGACCACCAGCATGTTGTCGTGCGTGGCTCCTCTTCCCATCCCGCGCAGTTGCAGTTCCTCGACTTGCGACGCCAACACAAAGGTCCGGGCCGGCGCGATCTCCGCACCGAAATTGGCTCCGTTGAGGCTGATCTGAAAGTGCTGCGAGGGAATTGCGGAAGAAGGGTACGATAGCGTGTACGCGATCGTGATGCCTTCCTCGCCGGGAATTGCAGTTATGGATGCATCGCCGTCGCGGACGCAGATCGGGTCGGTGACCGTGCACTGTGGTCGGGGGTGAGGCTGCTCCACGGCGCCGGCGTTCTTGAGCATCTCGCAGAAGACCGCAGCGCTTCCGTCGCCGCATGGCACTTCGGGGGCGTTGATCTCGACAATTGCATTGTGGATGTTCATACCGGCAAACGCGGCCATGAGGTGTTCCACCATCTGCACTTCCACGCCGTCCTTGACCAGCGACGTGCGGAACGGCCGGGTGCCCGCGTTTTCGATCTTTGCCGGCACTTCGGGCCTGCCCGGCAGATCGGTCCGCACAAACGTGATGCCCGTGTTGGGTTCCGCCGGCCGGATCGTGATGGTAGCCTGTTCGCCGGAGTTTATCCCCACGCCGGCAAAATCGACCTCATGATCGATGGTTCTTTGCAGCTTTTTCAAGTTGCAGCAGCCTTTCTTCCAGTTCTTTGACCTTTGCGCAGTAGTCGGGCAGCTTCCGAATGTGGATCTGCTGCCGGCGCTCCTTGTCGTGGTCTTGAGCGGGAAAACCGGAGACGCGCGTGTTGGCAGGGATGTCTTTTGTGACCCCGGCTTTTCCGGCGATGAGCACGTTGTCGCCGATGTCGAGATGGCCGACCAGGCCGGCCTGGGCGGCGACCACAACGTTGTTGCCCAAGCGGGTGCTCCCCGCCACGCCCGCCTGGCCCACCATCAGGCACCTTTCGCCCGTCCAAACGTTGTGGGCGATCTGCACCAGGTTGTCCATCTTCGTGCCTTTTCCGATGTGAGTCTTGCCGAAGCGCGCTCTGTCGATCGTCACGTTGGCGCCGATCTCCACGTCGTCTTCGATCTCAACCGATCCCAAATGCGGGATCTTGTGATGGACGCCCTCGATGGTGGTGAACCCGAATCCGTCGCTTCCGATCACAGCTCCCGAGTGGATGATAACGCCGTTGCCTATCCTTGTTCTCTCGCGTATGCTCACGTTCGGGTAGATCAGGCATCGGTCGCCTATGTACGTATAGTGGCCGATGTAAACGCCCGGGTAGATCACGGTATTGTCGCCGATTACGGCGCCGTCGCAGATCACCGTGTAGGCCTGGATGACCACGTCTCTGCCCAGGCTTACGTCGTCGCCGATTATTGCTGTGGGATGTATGCCGGGCTCAAATAGCATTTCGCCACCAACAAAATGCTCGGCTACCCGGACGAACGCGGCCTCGGGATCATCCACGCGTATGAAAGCCGCCGACGTCTCCGATTCGTCTACATCCATGTCTCTGCTCACAATTATCGCCGAGGCTTTCGTGTCCTTTATCAGCGACAGGTAACGCGTGTGCATTACAAAAGTAATGTCGCCTTCGGCCGCTTCCTTGATCCCCGATATGCCGGTGATCTCTACATCGTTCTTGCCTTCGGCCCGGCCCCCGACCAACTCACTTATTTGCGAAACCGTCCAGGTTTTGCCCTCGAGCTCTGTACGGTTCTGTGTCATATCAATTCCCCTCTAAAAGAGCCGCGTCAACGGCCCGAAGGTCAATCCTTGCCTTCTTTGCCTTCGTCGCCTTCCTTCTTTTCGTATTTCGCCTGGTAGTATTCGCCGTTCATCTGATCTATTATTTCGGTGGTGAGGCTTTTTCCCTCCTCGCCGAAAAGCAGAGCTGTCTTCTCGATCACCAGCGTATAGCCGTGTCGGCGCGCGTAGCGGGCTATGTGCTCGCGGATTTTCATTCGTATCTGATCCAGCCTCTTGTTTGCCTCTCGCTGTATATCGGCATTTAGTTTTCGATACTTGAGGGTCAATTCCCTCCTCTTATCTTGGAGTTCTTTCTCCTTTGCCTTGCGCTCATCAGAGCTTTCGGCGTGCAGTTGGACCTCCTCCTCCAGTTCCCTGCATTTGTCTTGCAATGCGTTGAGCTCCTCGCGTGCCTTCTTCTCGAGAAGCTCAATATCCACCTCGATCTCCTTTTTCTCTTCGAGGTTGTCGAGGACCTCACCCTCCGACACGATGCCAAACTTGAAGGGTGCGTTCGCGCCGGCTTTCTCCAGTGCCTCGACCCTACTTTCGAGATCGGGCAGTGAGGGTTCGGCCCCGGGCGCGTCCGTAGCTACGGCCCACAACATCAAAGCGGCCAATGATAATGCATACGGTTTCATTTTTTCCTCCCCGAGCCTAGAAGAACAAGCCCAATGCAAATGTAAACACCTGGAGCTTGTCTTGCGGCTCTTTTTTAAGCGGGAAGCCGAAATTGAACGTCATTGGAACTCGGCCCATGACCGGCAGGCTGAATCGAAAACCCAGACCCGCCGAGGCCCGCAATTGCTCGAAAGCATTCGCAGAAATACTGCTGGAAACCGTTCCCACGTCCAGGAAAAGGAACGTTTGATAATCCTCTGTCACAATGGGGATCCTGTACTCCGCCGTTCCCAATACCATGAATTCTCCGCCCAGGGCGGTATCACCGGTCGGCGGTACTGTTTGCCGTGGCCCTATCCCCCTGAAAGCGAAACCTCGCAATGACCGCAGGCCCCCGGCGAAGTAGCGCTCGTATATCGGGACCTCGGCATCGCCGAAGGCCGGCCCCGATAAACCTGTTTCGGCCCGCAGAGCCAGCACGTTGGGTGTTTCTTTGGGGAATTCCCACAGCTTCACATACAGGGACCCGTCCACGCCGTACTTCCAGAAATTCACATTACCCCCCGCGGGCCCCCCGGCGATCTCCACGTAAGAGCCGATCGTGCCGCCGCTGATGGGGAAGATTCTGTTGTCCCGGGTGTCGTACCCCGCCGAAACACGCCAGATCCCCAGGTCATGGGTGCCTCGCTGGCGCACCGCATCGGGGGGTGAACTGGCGGTGATGTCTCGTATGTCCACCCGCTCGCGCCGGTACCGCAGATTCACTTTGAATTTCCGGGAGAAGCGTTTTCCGAGCCCAACCGTTCCGCCCAGTCTGCCCACTGTGTAGCCGTTGAAGAATCGCTCGTAAACGTAGCCGCTGAGGTAAAACTCCACGGGGTAGTCGAACAGCCACGGCTCTTCAAACTCGAAGTAATAGCGGCTTCGCTCACTGCCGGGCTCCGCCGCCAGGCGCAACGTCTGGCCGCCGCCTATGAAACTCCGCGATGGGCTGAGCGCGCCTATCCCGTAGCGGTTGAAGTCGGGCAGGTTGCCGATATCAAAGTTCCGCTGTTCCACCGAAATCTGGGCGATCAGTTCCGAGTTGGTGTTGAAACCCGCCCCAACGAGAATCCTTCCCGTTTCCGTTTCCTCTACTTCTACTATCAGGTCCATGTAATCGGCGCCTTCCTCAGCCCCTGCCTTGGGGGGCGGGGCGGGGCGGAGCGTTGTGTTGATCTTCTCGAAGTATTGCAGGTCTTTGAGTCGGCGCACGCTTTTTCGAATGAGGCTGGTGTCGAAAACGTCGCCCGGGGCGATCAGCATCTCGCGCACGATCACCTTTTTGCGCGTCTTGTAGTTTCCGCGGGTCTCGATCCGGCGTATGTAGGTCTGTCGGCCTTCGTTTATGATGAACGTGAGCACCAGTGTCGCCGGCTGCTCGCCTTCTTTGACCTCCGGCCGTACGCTTACCGAAGCATAGCCTCTGCCCCCGGTGGTGTAGTATCGGTGAAGTGCTTCTACGTCATTCTGCAGGGCCTCCACTTCGTAAAATGCTCCCTGTCGCAACACGATCACCCCGAGAAGCTCCTGGTCGCCGACCGCCTTGTTTCCATCAAACACTACCTGCATCACCTTGTAGCGCGGGCCTTCGGTTATCTTTATCACCGCTTCCACGCGACCGGTTTCTGAGTCGATTGAGAGCTGCCCCACCTTCACCACCGCCGAAAGATAGCCCTTCGACTGGTAGAGCATGTTCAGTCGGACAATGTCTTCCTCAAAAGCCTTTCTCACGAACTTGCGGCTGGTAAGCCATGTGTCGACCTTTGTTGCCATCACTTTTTCGAGGTCGCCGCGGTCCAACTCCTTGTTGCCTACGAAGGTCAACTTCCTGAGTTGAAACTTGGGACCCCTCGATATGACGAAAGTTACCTTTACCTTGCCGGGGTCAACGGTCTCTACGTCGGGCTCCACGGCCACATTGGCGTAACCGCGTTCGATGAAGTAGTCGGCTATGCGAGCCGAATCGGCCTTGAGGAGATAATCCACAAGCTTCGACCCCCGCCTGGTGCGCACGATGTCGGCCAGGTCGGCGGCGGGGCCTCCCTCAAAGCGGACCTCCACGACCTCGGGCAGCACCCTTTCGGCGAGCACGTCGAAGATCACCACCACGCCGTCGGGCTCCACGCGCTTTTTCACCTCAACGATGATGCCTTCGTCGGCAAGGCGGGCAATATCCTCGGCCACTGCCTCGCCGGAAAACACATCGCCCTTCTTGATCTTGATCTTTCCGAGAAACTCCGCCAGCGACATGGTCTTGAGGCCGTTTACCTCGATGGCCGCGATGAGCGGTTGATCCTCGGCGTGACAATAAGACGCAAAGGCAAGAAAACACAGGCCCAGCGCAACGGCCACGGCAGAAGTCGAAAAGTGACGATATTTCATTATTACTACAGTTTCCTTCGGGGGCCGGATCGTCGTCGTCGAATTATTCTGTCGCCCCCTGCGGGGGCTCTGCGTTGTGGGGCGGCCGTTGTCCACGGGCTTACGCCCGTGGCTACAGACTATCGCCCTTTGGGCTGCGACGAAATCGTCCTCCTCGTCGTCGTCATCCGCGTCGTTGTAGGGGCCGGCTGCCCGCCGAATAGCGGGTAGGCCCCGTCACCGGGGCGCAACCCGCCGAGCGTAAGCTCGGCGAACCTGTCCGAAGGACAGGCATTGCCTGCCCTCTGCCGACCTTAAGTTAATGCCATTGGCCTGTAGGGGCGGACGGCGCACCGTCGCCATAGCGGCTTTGGCGCGTCGGAGACATGTCCGCCCTCTTGGGGCACACATGGTCTTCAGTCGCACAGTCATCAGTCCAAGGTCTAAAGTCCAAGGTCTAAAGTCCAAGGTCTAAAGCCCAAGGTCTAAAGTCCAAGGTCTAAAGTCCAAGGTCTAAAGTCCAAGGTCTAAAGTCCAAGGTCTAAAGTCCAAGGTCTAAAGTCCAAGGTCCAAAGTCTGAGCTCTTGATTCATCCTTCATCCCTCATCCTTCATCCTTTTCTTACTGCCCTCGTGTAAAGTTCTGGAAGCGCATGTATTCCTTAAGGAAGGTAAGCTTCACCGTTCCCGTGGGGCCGTTGCGCTGTTTCGCTATTATCACGTCCGTTTCATTTGGGCGCCGCTCCGGGTAGTAATAGTCTTCACGATAAAGCAATGCTACCACGTCGGCGTCTTGTTCGATCGAGCCCGATTCGCGCAGGTCCGACATGCGCGGCTTGTGCCCCTCGCGCGCTTCGGTCGCCCGGCTCAACTGCGAGAGGGCGATCACCGACACGTCGAGTTCTCGCGCGATGGTTTTCAGGCCTCTCGATATCTCGGTTATCTCCTGCTGGCGGTTGTCGGAAGATCCCGGCCCTCTCGCCTCCATCAGTTGAATATAGTCGACCAGCACGAGCTCTATGTCATGGCGGGCTTTCAGGCGTCGGCACTTGGCTCTGAGTTCCATTATGGACAGCCCGGGAGAGTCGTCAATGAAGAAGTTTGCCTGTTCGATGTCTCCGGCGGCCCGGGTCAGGTCGGCCAGTTCCCTGTCTTCCACAAACCCGCGCCGCACCTTGTGGCTGTTTACGCGCGCCCTGCTGCAGAGCATGTTGAGCACGATCTGTTCTTTGGCCATCTCCATGCTGAATATCACGGCGGGATGATCGGAATCGATACAGACGTGCTGGGCGATATTGAGTGCGAAGGTTGTTTTTCCCATGCTGGGGCGGCCGGCCACGATGGTCAACTCCGACTTGTGCAGCCCGCCGGTCTGCTGGTCGAGGTCGGCAAAGCCCGTGGAGAGTCCGGTGATCGCGCCGCTTTGGAGGTCGTCGATTATTCTGAATGTATCTTCAATGATTTCGGCTACGGGCGCAATATCGCGCGAGATTCGGTCCTGGCTGACGGCAAAGAGGCGCTGCTCGGCCTGTTCCACCAGCGACCGAACGTCTTCGCCGGGAGAGTAAGCATCTTTGAGAATGTCGTTGCACGCGGTGATGAGCTCCCGGGCGATGGCCTTGTCGTGGACGATGCTTGCGTAGTAGTCGGCATTTGCGGCCGAGGGCACTGAGTCCATCATGCCGGTGAGCTTTTCGAGCAGGCTTACCTCGTCCCCGATGCCCTCCTTGCGCAGCTCTTCCTGCAGAGCGAGGAGGTCGACCGGCCGGTGCGAGTCGTAGAGCCTGAGCACGGCCTCGTAAATAGCTTGGTTCTCGGGAGAATAGAAGTGGCGCGGCTTCACCTTTTGCACAACGTCGCCCACCGCCTCCGCCTGGATCAGCAGCGAGCCGAGCAGGGCGTTTTCGGCTTGGGCATTCTGCGGGGGGACGCGTTGAAGAAGCGCCTCGTCATTCATTGCACAGACCCTGGTATGGTCCCAAGAGTAAGGATGAAGATTGAAGAGTTACCATAGAGAGAATCCTCAGTGTCCAATTTCCAATGATCAATGAAGACATAGAAGAAGGACAATGGTCCCATGGCCCCAGACTATGCGCTTCACGCCGGCGTTGCCGCGATGAGCAACTTCCTCGGTCATTGAGCATTGAGCATTGAAAACTGAACATTTACCTCCGTCGGATCTATTCGGGCACCACCCAAACCCTGGTAACGGCCGCATGATCCGGCGTGATCTGCACTGTGATGGTAAATACTCCCACCTCCTTGATGTGGGAGTCGAGCTTTACCATCCCGGGCTCGACAGGAAAGCCTTCATCCTTGAATGCGTCTGCGATCTGCTCGGGCCCCACAGAGCCAAACAGGTGCCCTTCGGGGCTGGCCTGGGCAGTCACGGTGCAGGAAGAGGCCTCGATCTTCTCGGCCAGATCGGCAAGCTTCCTGACATGTTGTTCCTTCCTGCGGTCCTCGGTCTCGCGCTGCCTTTTCAGTTGCAACTTGTTTTCTTCAGTTGCTTTCGTGGCCAGGCCCCGCGGCATCAGGTAGTTTCTGGCGTATCCGCGAGCAACGCTTACTACCTCGCCGCGTTTGCCCAGTTTTCCCATGTCTTCGCGCAAAAGAACTTCCATTCGGAACTCTCCAAGCTTCTCATTCTATTCGCCGGTGTACGAGAGCAGCGCTATGTATCGGGCGCGCTTTATGGCCTGCTTTGCCTGGCGCTGGTGCTTGGCGCAATTGCCCGAGCGCTTCCGCGAAAAAAGCTTGCCCTGACTGGTCGACAGCTTCTCGAGATCACTGACGTCTTTGTAGTCGATCTTCTTCCGGCGCGACCTGCAAAACCGGCACCGATTCTTGTCCTGTCGTGCAAAACGTTTTCTCTGTGCCAAAGCCCTTATCTCCTATGTCTGCTTTCTGTGGCGCGACTATACTTTCCCGCTAGAATGGGATGTCGTCTCCGCCAAAAGCGTCGTCTCCACCCGCGTTGTCGGGGTTCTCTTGCCCCGCGGCCTCGGGGGCCGGTGCGGGTGCCGAACGGTCCTGCGCTGGGCGAGCCTGGCCCGGCGGGCCTTCTCTTCGGCCGGCACGGTCCAGGAATTGAAAGTTCTCGACCACTACTACGTGTTTGGTCCGTTTCTGACCGTCTTGGCCCTGCCAGCTTTCCATTTTCAGGCGCCCTTCGATGAGGATCGGATCGCCCTTCGACTTGTACTGCGAGATGATCTCGCCTTGCCGACCCCACGCGGTAATATCAACGAAACAAACCTCCTCGCGGCTGTCGCCATCTTGTGAGCGCCACGCGCGGTTGACCGCGAGGCCGAACTGGGCAACGGCGGTGCCGTTGGGGGTGTAGCGGATCTCGGGGTCCCGTGTCAAATTCCCCACCAGGATCACTCTGTTGAAATTAGCCATGGGCCTGTCCTTTCTGCCCGATGAATCTCACGGGCCTTCTTCAGGCTTCTCTTCGGTCTTGGCTTCTTCGCGTTCCCGGAGGCTCTCTACCTTTTCCTCTTCGCTTTCGGCTTGGTCTTTTCCCGGTGCCTCGGCTGCTGCGCCCGCCTGGGTCTCCTCGGCGGCCGGAGTTTGGTCGGCTTCGACTTCTTGCGGCCCCTCGGCGGCGGCGCCGGGTACGGAAGCTTCACTGGCCTGAAGTTTTGCCGCCTCGGCTTGTCTTGCAGATTCCCGGGCGGCCGTTGCCGCCTTTCGAGCTTCGCGTGCTTGCTGTTGGGCTTCTTTCTCGTCCCCCAGCGATACGCCGTCTTCGTCTACAACGATCAAGCTGCGCAGCACAACGTCGGTTGCCAGCCTGAGCTGCCGCTCGATCTGAACGATGGCCTCGGGCGGAGCGTTGAAGTGAATCAACACGTACACGCCGCGCTGGTGCCGGCGGATCGGATAGGCGAGTTTGCGCTCCTCCCACTTGCGGGAGTCTACGATTTCGGCTCCCTGCTGAGTGAGTATGTCGTGAACTGTTGCCACTGTGCCGTTGTAGTCTTCGGCGCAGCGGGCGTCGTCGAGAATAAACATCCCCTCGTAAAGCTTCAAGTCAAGAGCCTCCTGCATTTGCCTTGTGCCGGCTATTGCCTTTGGCAGTGTTCCGGAGCCGCGAAGCACCGCATGCTCCCCGGCTGTCTCAAAATCGCACTAGTCTATGTGTTCGCGCCGTTGCGGCCCCGGTGGCTTCCCGGCCGAGGGGCGCGTAAACCTATCTTTCGCTGTCGTCTCCGGGCTCGGGGGCGTCGTCGGGCCCCAGCGGGCGGTTGTGGGCGTTCATACATTCGTCAATGCCTTGCCGCACCCACGTGATCACGGCCCGGGCGGCCTCGTCGCAAGCCTGAGCGATGAAGGGCTCTGAGTCTTCGCGAAACTTGCCCAAAACGTACTCGGCGCCGTCTATGTGCGGCCCGGGGCTTCCAATGCCGATGCGAATCCGCGAGAACTCGGTGGTGCCGAGGTGGTCGACTATCGACTGGAGGCCGTTGTGGCCGCCGGTGCCGCCCGACCTCCGCACCCTGACTCCGGCCAAGGGCAGATTCATGTCGTCGCAGATCACAATCAGATCGTCCACGCGGCAGCGAAACCAGTCAACCGCCCGGCGGACCGCCGTGCCGGAGAGATTCACGTAGGTCAGCGGCCGCACCAGAAGTATTTTCTCGCCGTCGGCGAGGGCCTCTTGGACCAGCGCACCGAATCGCTCTCTTGCCCCTGTTGCGTCCAGGGTTTCCGCCAGTTTTTCAATGACCCGATATCCGACATTGTGCCGCGTGCCGGCGTAGCGCTTTCCCGGGTTGCCTATGCCGACCACGATTTTCATCGGTCAGAGAGGGGCCGAGGGTTATTCCTCGGCCGTCCCTTCCTCTTCCTTCTTCTCGCCGATCAGTTCCGGCTCGGTGATTCCTTCGGCTTCTTCGACTTCTTCTTCCGCTTCTTCAGCGGGGGCTGCCCTGGGCACGAGCACGCTCACGATCTGGTCTTCGGGGTCCTTGGTGATCCTCACGCCTTCCGGCAAAACGATGTCTCTGGCGTGAAGAGCGTCGCCGAGCTCGAGGTGAGCGATATCGACCCTGATGACATCGGGGATGTTCATCGGCAGGCATTCGATCTCGATTTCGGTCACGTGGTATTCGGGAACACCGCCGTGCGTTGAGCCGGCGGGCGTGCCGTGAAAATCGAGGGCCACGGTTGTCGTCACTTCTTCATCGAGAGCCACGCGTTCGAAGTCGACATGGAGCAGGCCGTAGCCGGCGGCGTTGTGCTGGATATCCTTAAACAGCGCCTGTTCGATATTGCCGTCGATGCTGAGCTCCACGAGGTGCGCGCCGCGCTTGAGGAGCGTCTCGATCTCCTCATGCTCGACGGTCAGCGCTATGTTCTCTTCCTTGTGCCCGTAGAGAACAGCGGGCAGCCGGCCCTCTCTTCTGATGCGGCGCGATGCCCTGGAGCCTTTTTCGGCGCGGAGCTGCGCCTTAACTGTCGGGATTGCTGTCTGTGCCATTTTCCTCCTCGACTGCATAATTGAACAGTGAGCTGACCGACTCGTTGGTATGTATCCTCATTATAGCTTGCGCCAACATCGGCGCCAGGCTTACAACTTTCACGTTAGCCATTACTTTTTCCGGCAAGGGGATTGTATCGGTGACGGTTATCTCGGCAAACTTGCTTCGGCCGAGCTTGTTGACCACGTCGCCACAAAACACCGGATGCGTAGCGGCAACGTATACGTCTTGGGCGCCGTTTTTCTTGAGCACGGCGCAGGCTTCGGCCAGGGAGGTGCCGGTGGCGATCATGTCTTCAACCATGAGCACGTTCTTGCCCTTTACGTCGCCGATCACGTAGTCCATTTTCACCGAGTCGGGCGACATGCGCCGCTTGTCGACAATGGCAAGCGTGGCGTGGAAGTGCTTGGCATACGCCCGTGCCATCTTGATACTGCCCACGTCGGGAGCCACAACGGCCAGGTCCTCGATCTTCTTGGCCTCGTAGTAGCGCAGCATCGCCGGGGCGGCATACAAATGATCGACAGGGATATCGAAAAAACCCTGAATCTGCGCGGCGTGGAGGTCTATCGTCAATACACGATCGGCACCGGCGCTGGCGATGAGGTTGGCCACCAGCTTTGCAGTGATCGGCACGCGGCCTTCGTCTTTACGGTCCTTTCGCGCGTAACCGAAATACGGTATTACGGCCGTTATTCTCATCGCCGAAGACCGCCGCACGGCATCCATGACGATCAGTAATTCGATCAGGTTGGTGTTGACGGGCGGACAGGTCGGCTGGATGAGGAAGATGTCTCTGCCGCGGACGTCCTCTTCCAACTTCACGTTGGTCTCGCCGTCGGGGAACCTGTCGATAGTCAGGCCCCCGAGCGGGACATTGAGGTGCGCGCAGATGTCCTCGGCCAGCTTGCGATTAGCATGACCCGAAAATATTTTCATTTCTTGGTCGGACATTGTTGTCTCTCGTGCTTCGTGCTTTGGAAACAGAAACCGGAACAGGCGCCGGCACAAGCCCGTCGCCAGCCCCAACCCGCCATCAGGCCGATGCTGTCATCTGGCTACCCGGCCAGGGCTCGAACCTGGAACTGCAGAACCAAAATCTGCGGCGTTACCACTTACGCCACCGGGTAGGGCACACAAGGCGCCGGCCGCGACGCACAGCACGTTGGCGATCCCGTGCATCGTCCCGCGCTGACGTCTCATTCTTTTTTCATCACCGCGCCGGTTACGCCGGAGGTGACCATCCTGGCGTAGCGGGCGAGGTAGCCGTCGGTTACCTTGGGCTTGGGCGCCTGCCATTTCTTGCGGCGTTCCTCAAGAACGGCGTCGTCTACCTTCACGTCCAGCCGCCTTGCCGGTATGTCGAACTCAATCTCATCGCCGTCCTCGATCAGGGCGATCGGCCCTCCGGCCGCGGCCTCCGGCGAGACGTGCCCCACGCTCAGACCCTTGGTGCCGCCCGAGAAACGCCCGTCGGTGAGCAGCCCAACCGACCCCTCGAGCCCCAGGCCTGCGATAGCCGACGTTGGCGACAGCATCTCGCGCATGCCCGGCCCGCCGCTCGGACCCTCGTAGCGGATCACCACCGCCATCCCAGGCTTTATCTCCCCGTCGAGGATCGCCTTCATCGCAGGCTCCTCGCCGTCAAACACCCGAGCCACCCCGGTGAACTGCTTCACTTCCCGGCCTACGGCCGTCTGCTTCACAACCGAGCCGTCGGGCGCGATATTCCCATACAGCACCGCGATCCCCCCCTGCTCGCTGTAGGCAGTATCGAGGCTGCGGATAACATCTGCGTCATGAATCTCGGCCGCATCGGCAATCTCGAAGATGCTGCGCCCCGAGACCGTCATGGTGTCGTTCAGCAGCGATTTCAACGATTTCAGCACTGCCGGCACGCCGCCCGCATATTCCACGTCTTCCATAAAATGGTCGCCCATGGGGCGCAGTTCAGTAATATTCGGCGTCTTGCGGCTGATGCTGTCGAACAAGTCCAGATCAATCTCAATCCCCGCCTCATTCGCCACCGCGGGAATATGCAAACACGTATTTGTCGAGCCGCCCAGTGCCATATCCACCGTTATCGCATTTTCGAACGCCTCCCTTGTCATTATCTTGCGGCTGGTGATCCCCTTCTCGACCAGTTCAACAACCTTCACGCCGCTCAAGTATGCGATGCGATCCTTCTTCGAGTGCGTTGCCAGCGACGTCCCGCACCCCTCCAAAGACATCCCCATCACCTCGGTGAGGCAGCTCATGGTGTTGGCCGTGTAAAGGCCCTGGCAAGATCCTGCCGACGGGCACGCTTCCATCTCGAGGCACGCCATCTCCTCGTCGTCGATCGTGCCGAGCTTTCTTCTTCCGACCGCCTCGAAGGTGTCGCGGACCAACGAGAGCTTTCGCATCTTATACCGGCCCGAGACCATCGGCCCGCCGGTGACCACCACGCAGGGGATATCCAGCCGGGCGGCGGCCATCAGCATGCCCGGCGTGATCTTGTCGCAATTCGTGATCATCACGAGGCCGTCGAGGCCGTGGGCATTCGTGACCGACTCAATAAGATCGGCAATAAGCTCGCGCGACGGGAGGGAATACCGCATGCCCGCGTGGCCCATCGCGATGCCGTCGCAAATGCCCGGCACGCTGAACCTGAATGCATAGCCCCCGCCGGTGTGCACGCCTCGTTCGGCGGCACGTTCCAGCCGCCTCAGGTGCACGTGCCCTGGGATCAGGTCCGTGAAAGAACCCACGATCCCGATAAACGGCTTGCCGAATTCCTCCCTGGGTACTCCCGTGGCATGCAACAGCGCCCGGTTCGGCGCGCGGTCCAAGCCTTCAATTACATGTGAGCTTCGCTCAGCCATGCTAAACCTCTGGTTGTCGGGTCTTCAGCCGTACAGTCCCGAATTCATCTGCACACAACACACAAACGCGGAGAATCGGGGAATCCGGTTCACCTGTGAATCGCAGCGCTATCCGTGGAAAAGTCTTCCGCCTTCGGAAAAATACGAAATCATTATTATACTCTAAACCCCGCCAAAGTCAACATGATTATCGCCTTCGAGCGGCGCGGGGGTGCGCCGACGAAATATGGTTTTTGGTTGGTGTGCGACGTCTACGCACAGTCGCTCAGTCCAAAGTCCATCCAATACGGATTCACCACAGTCGCCGACGCGCCAAAGCCGCTAAGGCGACGGCGCGAGGCACCCGCCGCCGCCGGGCTTTGGCGGGCAAGCAACAGGGCACAAACAAGAAAGAAGACAAGAACACTCATAATTCCTTTCTTCTCTTCCTTTGTGCTCTTTGTGTCTTTGTGGTGAGCTCTTCTCCCTCTTCGTTCGACGTTGGAAGTTGGACGTTCATGTCTTCTTCCGCCTTCTCTTCACTCGCCCCTCCCGGGGCTGGCTCATCTGGCTGTGGCCGTCCCTGCCGTCTGTTTTCGCGTACAGAGGGAATGAACCGGTTCATTTGGTGCCGATTCATGAGCGCCACGTTGGGCGGGCGTTTTATACGCAGAAAAGAAGGCTGGATTTTCCTACAAGATGTGCTATAATTAAATAAGAAGGGCTTGCTAAGATGCCGGAATATCGGGGCTCATGCTTCCGACGGCGAGCGCCGAAAAGTCCAGCTCGACAAGACCGCGAGCCGATTTTGCCCAAGAGGCGGCCGGCTGACAGGACGACCGCATGCCCGCCAGAGCCGCCTTTCCGCCGTAGCCGTGCCGTCGCCATAGCGGCTTTTGGCGCGTCGGCGACTTGGCGGAGGAGGGGTCGGCGGTGGGAGCAACTGAAGGAACTGCTATGGGCCGCAGAAAGCCTATCGTAATGATAAGTTCGTTTCCGCCGAGGGCGTGCGGTATCGCGACCTTTGCCGAGGAAGCGCGCGAGTTCATACAGAAGCGCCATCCTGAGCGCCACGTGCTGGTGATCGCTCACACCGACGCCGAGGGCGAGGGTGTGTTTCCGATAATGGATACGCGCCACCCCCACTGGTGGAAAGCGGCCGCTGAGAAGGTGCACGAACTAAAGCCTTATGTGGTGCACGTTGAGCATGAGTATGGCTTGTACGAACACCGCAACAACGGCACCGGCGACGGCAACAAGGGCTTCATAAAACTGTTGGATGCAATCCGTGAGTTTCCCATCGTCTTCGAACCACACACCGTTCACGGTCGCTATCGCGAGAGCGAGTTCGAGTTCATCGAGGCTGCGACGGCGAGGGTAGATGTATTCCTTCTGAAATGCCACTACCAAAAATGGCGGATGGACTGGAATTTCACCTCGGCCCACAGGAAAACGCCTCGAAACGTGATGGTCGTCCCTCACGGGGCGCGTCCCGACAGGCGCTGGAGCATCGAAGACGTGCCGGCGCTGAAGGTAGAGCTGGGATTAGACAAGCTTCCTCACGTCGGCCACAGGATCTGCGGCTTGGTAGGCTGGATACAAGCGAACAAGCGCTGGGACATCCTCACCTCGATGTGGGAGGAGATCGTCGAGGAGGTAAAGCAACGGACCGGCGAGGAATGGGATCTGTTGGCGGCCGGGCAGATGCGCGACCCCAACGACCTTGAAGAATACAGGAAATTCCGCGGCGAGGTGGAACTGCTCGAGAGCAAAGGGCTGGCGCACTTCCACGAGTTTGTGCCCCGCGGCGACACCTACTACAAGGTGATGGCGATCTGCGATTTCATCGTGCTGCCGTCGCTCGACGAAACGCAGAGCGGCACCCTGGCCCGAATCATAGCCCTCAACAAACCCTACGTCACGACCGCCCCCCTCGAAGGGCTTACCGCCCAGACGCTCGAGAGCAACGGAGGCCTGCTCTTCACCAACCGTAAGATGCTGCGTGATGGTGTCGTAAAGCTGGCGTGCGACGAAGGCGAGCGACACCGCCTGGGCGATAACCTCGCGAAGTACCTCGACGAGGTCGCGTCGTGGGACATCGTGACGGCTCAATACTCTGAAGCCTACGCCCTGGCTCGCCAAGCAAAGCGAACCGGCAAACCCGTGGAACTGCCCCTCGAATTCTGAAAAAATCCGGCCGCACGGAAATCACACGCCGTGAAGGCGCAGAGCGTTCTTCTGCGCCTTTGCTTATTCGCCGCTCTCTGTGCTTGAATGGATCTTTATTCGACTTCGCGTGCGACCTTCATGAGGGAGGCGTTGAGGTCCACCTTCTGAAACGCTTGTTTCACCTCCGGGTCGTCCAGGAAGTCCATCATAGCGGGCAGGTTGCGTAGGGCCGAGAGGTCGCCCGCCCGGATTTTGGCCGCCGCTTCATCGTCGGGCGCCTTCGCGGCAAGTTTTTCTTTCACCACCGACAAAAACTCGGCGATCTGCGGATCCTGTTTGAGTCGTTCGAGGGCCTTGGGGTCGCGCTTGATTATCTTATTGAGGCTGCGCGCGCCCGCCACAAGGCGCGATTCTTTCACCGGGTTCCACTTCTCGATGATGCCATCCATCTGCGAGCCCTGCAGCATGGCGTGGAGGTCGGGCTTTTTGTTTTGGAAATACTGCGGAAACGCCGCGACCAGGCAGAGGACGATCCAGGCGATGGCAAATGCCTTGGCCCCGCCGAACGCGCCGCCGAGCAGACGGTTGGTGGCTTTGATCGGGGCGGCCGTTTTGCCGACGAAATGATTTATGACCCGGAAGATGAGCCTGGCCACCGTGTAGATGACCATGCCGGCGAGGAAGCAGCCCAGCACATAGGCCGCGGCGGGTGGCGTTTTCGAGCGGGCGGAGATGAACTCGGCGACGACCTTCCCTACCGGCCGCGACAAGAACCACGCGGCGGCGAGGGCCGTTATGCTGAAAAGCTGCGCCAGGAAGCCGCTGAAAAGACCGAAGAACCCGAACACTACCATGGCCCCAAGGACTATCCAGTCTACGGCGGCCATGTCTGGAATCATGAGGGCAAGATTCATTTCATCTCTCCCGCGCCTTCAGCGTAACGGGCCAAGCCCGCCTCCGTTCTCATTATACTATCGCTATAGGTGTTTGCAAGGATCAAGCCGATGCAACTTCGCAGCCATCCCTTCTGAAAGTGGCGGGAGGTTTGGCTGGGCGCTCCATAAGAAACTTGCGCGGTCTATTGTTGATCGAGCTGTTGTGTTTCGACACGCAAAAGCCGGCCTTCGCCGGGCAGGAGGGTGATCGGGCCTTTCACAGCCTTGCCGGTTTCTACGACAATGCCTCGATGATTTGCTGCCCATTGAATGGTCACCTGTGCGGGGTCGGGTGCGTCGGACGGCTTCCGCACTATGAATACGTGTCGCCCGCCCCCCGTGAGCAGGCCCACCAGGAAGCCGTCGCCTGCTACGTTGGAAGTGATCGAGGCCACGGGCGAGTCGTCGGGAACCGGAGGCGAGTAGTCAGGCATGGCGCCGGTCGTGTAAAACGTTGAGGACCGAGCCGTCATGAGCGTCGGGCCGAGGGCCCACAGGCGGCGGTTCGTCGCCCTGACGGCGTCGTAGACGGCTGCGGGCTTGCCCTCGGCATTCAGTAGCGAGTCGGCCCTGTAGCCCGGCAAGGGGCGCGTCACGAGGCAGATGATTCCCTTTGCTCCCGCCGCGGCGGCCGAGTAGGCTTGCCAGCGGATCATAGCGTCTGCCGTGCTCTTGGTGCGGCAGCGGCGCCACCAGGCTGTTCTCCGCCGGCGGCAGGCCTTGGCCACAGCCTGCATCGCCCTCATCGCGCCCGCGGAGAAGGGATCGTCTTCTTCGTACAACACGTATCCGGTCCGCATATTGATGTAACGGTCGAGGTACTGAGTGTAGCTCTCTTCGCCTGAGAATTCTCGCAGGTGGACAGCCTCGATGTAGCGGAATCGCCGGCGATCGGCGCCGCCTACATCCCGGGCCCGGAATACCAGGGTGGTGATGTGCGCGGGTGGCACTAGCTGGTAGTTCGAGATGACATACCCGGCCAATGCACTGACCCCTTGATACCTGCGAATGGCCTGGCCGAGGAGCCTCCAGCCACCAACGTCCTGCGTTGCCAGCCGCGGATCCCACACCACGCCTTTCATGCCGGAGCGCATGCACGCCCGCAGCAGCGCGCTGCTGTAGTCGGCGCCCGGCCGCTGGGGAAGGACGAGATTGAACCCGGCGTTGGCCGCGAGGCGGAAGTCGGCGTCCTCGATCGTTACGCCCGCGTGCAGGCCGATAGTGAACCTCCACGGCAGGCCGGGCCGGGACCGCCGCCACCCTGCCGTCGCCGGATGGCCGAAAACCACCAGCGCTGCCGCCAGGCCGAATACGAATCTATTCATACGCGCGCACATCATACCGTCCAGTCCTTGTCGCTGTCGCGATATCCCCTTAATTCTGGGGCATGAGACCGATGCGTAAATAGTAGCGGCCCGGCCGGCCAAAATCAAGGATGAAGGCGGGATGAGCAGCACGAAAGAATCGTCGGAGGGAAACTCTTTGAAAAGAGTTTCCCCCACACACCCCCCTTCAGAAACTTTTCATGGCCGGGCCGGCAGCCGGCTCGGCCTTGTGTAAGAGTCCAAGAGTTGAGGGAGGGCGACGACCTTCAGAAGCCCTTAGGCTGTTAAAGCAAGCCGGCCCGGCCGCCGGGACGGCTGTGAAAAGTCTTTGGAGAAGGGGGCGCCTTTCGGAAAAGGCGTTGGGGAGAACCTTTCTT
>Ga0114922_10000312_pt1 | contig 46746 bp, 48 predicted proteins | sample AartaG_FD_100975 | JGI IMG/M metagenome (GOLD analysis project Ga0114922, IMG submission 100975) | Deep subsurface microbial communities from Aarhus Bay to uncover new lineages of life (NeLLi) - Aarhus_00045 metaG | ecosystem: Environmental > Aquatic > Marine > Oceanic > Sediment | place... | reverse complement strand
TACCAGCCATTATATCTTGCACTGCATCATTAAAATTAAATTCTGTTTGTTCTTCTCTACTCATCTATATCAACCTTATATATTTATATTATATCCGATTGACACAGAATTTTAGACGCTCCCGAGTAGAATCTTAGACTTATCAATCTTGTTTTTACCATTATTATAGATATTTTCTTCAAGTTTTTTCATAGTATCTGATAGTTCAGAGTTATTTACATATGGTAAAAGTAGTTCATAAAGTTGCTTGTCATTTTTAGTTTTTTTGATTTTTATCTCTAAAGGTAAATCTTCTTTTTTAACTCGGTATTTTAAATAGTTAAAAATATAAAGAGTAACTATACCTAATGTAAATCCAATTATTAAATAGATATATTTTATATAGCTTTCATCTTTTATAGTTTTTGCTTGAGGATTATTTACTTTTATTTTAAACTGTTTTGTTTGGATTATCTCTACCATTTTTGTATCAGTATTAAAATATTTAAAACTTATTGATGGTATTGTGAAATCTTTATCTGCTATGATTGAAAACTTTTGCATAAACTCACCTTGATATTTTCCATCTTTAAAGTTTGTAGTTGTAACTGGCTTGGTACTAAATGATAATTGCTCTTTTTGGTTTAGTTTAAAAGGTTTTATATCATCAAAATTTCCATCACCTTTTATTTTTAGTGTTAAGTTTATTGGTTGGTTTGCATCTATAGTTGTTTTATCAACAGATGTTTCTATTGTATAGTTTCCTAAAATATTTAAACTCTTAGGTAGTGGAGACACCACTACTGTATGTTTTAAAGTATAGTTATCACTCCATTTTATTAGATTTGTTTTGGCTTCTCTTATAGCAGTTCTTAAGTGTTGAGGTTCTATAGTTAGATTTCCAGAAATTTGTGGAAAGATTAAAAATGTATAATTTATCTGAGTTATCTCTCCGTTTTTTATAGGCTCAGACTCATCTAACTCTTTTATCCAAAAATTTGATGCTAAAAACTCATCAAAATCTGTTCTCATTATTGGAGATTCTAAGTCATACGTTAATTCTAGTGTAGCTTTGATAGCTTCACCTACATATACTTTATCTTTTGATAAATTTAAAGTAAATGTGGAATTTGCATTTAAAAAGATTGATAGTGTGATTATAATTAATATTTTACCAAGGATATTGGGCATTTTTTATTCCTTTATTTTCTAATGGTATTAAAAGAGTATTTATAGTTTTATCTGCTAAAGATTTATTCCATTTATCCTCTTCGAGGTTTGATAAATTTGGTTTAGATTTAGAGTTTTTTTTTGTTCCATTTATATCAAATTGTTTTGCATTTTTTATCTCTTCAACTATTCTTTTTGATGATAGGTTTGATATGTTGTCTGATTTGATTTTTATATCTTCTTTCTCTTTTGCACTTCTTATTTTACTTGCTTTATTGCTATGTTTAAATTGATCAATTACATTTTTTCCTACTCTTGCAAGTGATTCATTCTCTTCTCTTTTTCTCTTTTGTTCCTCTTTTTCTTTCTTTAATTCTATAATCTTTTTTTGAATAGCTACTGCTAGAGATAGATTATGTTTCGTATCTTTATTTCCATTAAATTTTAAAGCACTTTTATAAAAAGCTATTGCCAAATCTACTTTATTTAAAGCGATATAACAGTTTGCAATATTGTGTAATTTTTTATGGTTTAGACTTGTAGAGTTTATCTTTTTATATGACTCTATCGCTTTTTCGTAAAGTTTTTGTTTATATAAAATATTTCCAATATTATAGTGTATCTCATTTGATTTGTTTTCTATTTTCTTATAAAACTCTAAAGATGATTTATAGTTTTTATTTTTATATTCTACTTGTGCTTGAAATAGATTATATTGGTCTAAAAAAGATGCAAATAAAACTATTTGTAGTGTAAATATAAATATAATTATTCTCATATTTTCTTACCTCTAAATTTTATAGTTGATAATAAAAAGAAAATAAAAGCCAAAACTAGTGGTATAAAAAATAGCTCTTTATCATTTTTAATTTGATTGTTTGAACTTTTTTTACTATTAAACTCTTTTTGTATTTTTGTTACAAACTCTTTTATATCATCATTGTTTAGTGTGTATTTTAAATATAAGCCATTTGTTTGAGTAGCTAATGACTCAATATTTTCATTTAGTTTTGTTATAACTATATTTCCATCTTTATCTTTTAAAATAGTTTTTTTATCATAAAGTATTCCACCTTTTAAAGTACCAATTGCATATATAAATAATCGTATATTATGTTTATTTGCATACTCTATCTCTTCTTTAAAGTTTTCATTGTTTGTGCCATCTGTAAAAATTATCAAAGCTTTTTGGGAAGTTGAATCTAAAAGCTTATTTGTACTTTTTAAAGCTTCTAAAATATTTGAACCTTTTTTATTTATAGTATCAAGGTTTAATCCGTCTACTAAAAACTTTAAAGTTTTGTAGTCATTTGTAATTGGGGCTATTAGATATGATTGATTGCTAAATCCTAGCACTCCTATCTTCTCACTTTTAAAATGATTTAAAAGGTTATAGAATTTATTTTGTGCAAACTCTAGTCTACTAGGGTATATATCTCTTGCACTCATTGATTTTGATATATCAAATGCTACCATTAACTTTAGATTGTTTTGTGAGGTTTTTACTATTTCACCCTCAATGTCGGGTCTATAAAGAGCAATACAAATAAATACAAAACTAACTATTAAATAGATTGAACTTCTCTTTTTTATATCTTTATTTATTAATAATAAAAGAGACAACACTGCAAGTGCTATAAAAAGAGGATACTGATATAGATACACATTATGTGTATATTTAGTTGTTTTTATCTCACTTTTCTCTAGTTTATTTATCTGTTCGTAAATTTCTTCTAACTCTTTAGGATTTGATGTTTCAAAAAACTTACCACCAGTTTGGGCTGATATATCTTCTAAAACTTTTTTATTGTAATCATTCTTTTTACCAACCCCAATAGTATAAACTTTTATTCCATATTTTTTAGCTTTTGCGGTTGCTATTTTAAGTGGTATAGTGTTGATTGTATTTAACCCATCAGTTAATAAAATGGCTATTTTGTTTTTTGAAGAACTCTCTTTAAACAAATCAGAACTTAAATATAAAGCCTCATAAAGTGCAGTATCTCTAGTACCTGCTACTCCTATTTTTATATATTTAAGTAAGGATTGTAAACTTTTTTTATCATAAGTTAAAGGGACAGCAGTATATGCAAAGTCAGCAAATACACTTAAAGCTAATCTATCAGTTTCCCTTTTCTTTATAAACTCACTTACTATTTTTTTAGTGATATTAAACTTATCATCCTCATGCATACTTCCACTAGCATCTAAGATAAGAGATATTTCATACCCTTTAGAGTTGTTTAAATCTAAATCATTTTTTATAACAGGTGAAGATAGAGATAAAACTATAAAAAATAGTATCAGATATTCTAATATCTTTGTTAAACTCTTATGTTTAGAAGTCGCAGTTTGAAGCATCTTTAGATTTGAAAAATAGATTGTTGGAAGTTGTACTTTACAATATTTTTGACAAATAAAATAAAGTACTAAAAGTAAAAAAGCATATGGGTATAAAAAAGTTATTTGAGTTAAAGTTTGCATTGTTCTATACTTTTTATATATTGTTTCATTAAATTAATAAGTTCTATATCTAGTTTTTTATTCTCTTGGATATATTTATACGATTCAAGCTTATCAAGTATCTCTTTAAACCTATTTTTATCTTCATCTTGTAAAGATTCTTTCCCATATATTGTAAAATCATAAATTATCTTTTTTGTATCTAAGCTTTGAAAATCTATGCTATTAAGTTTTTCAAATATTATCTCATCTTTTGTTAACTCTATAGTTTTCTTTTTTCTTAATAGATACAATAAAAAACTAAATATAATAATACATAAAGTCATAACTATAAAATAGATACTAAAATCTATTTGAATAACTTGTGATTCTTGTATATCTTTAAATTTTGTTAAATCAATTTTTTCCATTTTAAGCTCTTGTCAGATAGTTTAATTTTTTTATCACATCATCTGTTGTAAATATTTTTTGATATGATATTCTATTTGATTTTAGGTGTTGATATAGTTTTATATCTTGGGCTTTAAAAAGTTTATTGTATGCCTCTATACTTTGTTTATCTATATCTATATTTTGTTCATCCAATGATGATGTATCTATAAAATTATATTCTCCAAATAAGTTTAAATCCTCTTCACTTTTATCTCTTAGTATTACACAATATAGTTCATGTTTAGAAGCAATTAGATTAAAGTTATCAAAATCTAAAAAATCACCTATTAAAAATATGATTGACTTTTTTTTGATTTTATTTAATAGATATTGGTTTAATTTCTTATAGTCAATCTCATTTCCTAAGGGGTCAAGATTTATAGATGTTTCATAATTTATATCTATGATACTTTTGTGTTTAGTTGGTTTGTGAAATTTTATATCATTATTGCTATAAAATATTGTTGTAAGCATATCATTGTTTGAAATGGTTGCAAATCCAAGTGATGTTAAAACTTCTACAGCTATATCTTTTTTCAACTTTTCAGAACCATAAGCTAAGCCACCACTATTTAAATAAACCAATACTATACTTAACTGTTTAGTTTCGTTAAATATATTTACACTTGGTTTTAAAGTCCTGGCAGTTACTTTCCAGTTTATATGTCTTATATCATCTGATGTATCATACTCACGTACTTCTTTAAAATCAATTCCATTTCCACTAAATGTAGACTGATGTTCACCATAAAGATTTAAAAATAGTTTCTTTTTAGTTTGTAATAGAATTTCATTTTTATTTAAATTTTTATTTATCATATTATTTTATTGCATTACGGTGCTGGAATTTTTTCCAATATTTTTGTGATAATATCATCTGCCGTTATATCGTTTGCAGTTGCAGTATAATTTAAAATGATTCTATGTCTTAAAACTAAAAATGCAACTTGCGCAACATCATAAGGTGTTACAAATGTTTTTCCATTTAAATATGCTCTTGCTTTACAAGCTTTGTATAAATCTATACTTCCTCTTGGACTTACTCCAAAATCTATGTATTGTTTTATCTCTTCTAAGTCATAGTTTTCAGGTTCTCTTGTAGCAAAAATAATTTTTAAAATATACTTTGACAGCTCATCATCTATATGTATATCTTTGACCTCTTGTTGTAAAACCTCAAAATCATCTTTTTTTATAATTTGATTTATTGTTTCAAAACCTTTTTTTGCTACTCTTTGAACTATCTCAAACTCTTCATCTATGGTGTTATATCCAACATTTACTTTTAACATAAACCTATCTAAAGAGGCTTCAGGAAGTTCATATGTACCATCTTGTTCTACTGGGTTTGCAGTAGCTAATACCATAAAAGGTGAGTCTAGTTTAAAAGTCTCTTCTCCAATTGTTACTTGCTTTTCTGCCATAGCTTCAAGTAAAGCTGACTGAACTTTTGCTCCTGCTCTATTTATCTCATCTGCCAAAAGTAGATTTGTGAAAATTGCCCCATGTTTTATTTTGAAGCTATTATTTTTTAAATCAAGTATCTCATTTCCAGTAATATCAGATGGAAGTAAATCTGGAGTAAACTGTATACGCTTAAAGTCAAAACCCATACATTTAGCCATAGAATTAACCGCAGTTGTTTTTGCAATTCCAGGAACACCTTCAACTAAAATATGCCCACCACTTAAAAGTGCGATTAGCATACCATCTATTAGTTCCTCTTGCCCAACTATAACTTTATGTATCTCTTGTTTTATCTTATTGATCATTCTCTTCCTTAATCATCATTATTAAAATCATCCATTGCTTCTAACTCTTCAAAAGTAAGTTCCAAAGCATAAACTCGATCCTCTACATATGGCTGAGATAAATATACAGTTGTTAAAAAAGCTGTTGCTATTAAAATTTGTCCAATAGATACTTTTTGAATATCCTCTTTTGGTGTTTTCATTTCACATACACCACCTGGACAATTTTGAGCTTTGTTTTTTGTGAAAAATTCATACATCTTACAACCAACACAAATACCAAAGGCAGATTCTAAATATAAAAATACAATACACAATAAACAAGTGGCAACTCTAGCATAACTCATATCGTTTGTAACAATTAAATAAACCATCGCAACACCCAATATAAGTCCAATAGCCCAAGCAAATCTTTTTTGCGGTGCTCCTACATATTCTGGTTTTTGGTTTCCTACTATTAGCCTAGCAATTATCATATATGGAGCATACTTTGGATTGATAAGTACTCTAATAAAAAATTCAAGTAAAAATGTAAATGCAAATAACTCAGTCCAAAAAAAGTTAGCTCTTAGTGCTACAAACATAAAACCTGTAAATGCAAATAAAAATATAATTGCAGCACTAGCTCTTGCTTCTCTTTCATTTATAACTCTTACATTATACCCATCAACTCGTTCACCAAAATAAAAATATTTATTCATAAATTATACCCTTTGTTTCATTATAAAATATTATAATCAATAACTTATTAAAAAGTTAAGACTTTATCACTGTTAATTACCCATGATGCTAAATCATCCATGGTTCCTTTTATCTCATCATTGAAGTATGGCTTATTTTTATGTAAACCACATCTTGCTTGACAAGTACCACAAACTTTTAGTTTAGCTCCATTTTCATATAGCTTTTTTAACATATCAACTAAATCATGGTCATAAAATTCAGGCTTTATTGTAGCATCTCTTGCTAAATCAACACTATCATTCATTAAAAAAATTCTAAGCTCTTCACCTTTTTTTGCTAAAGTATTGGCTAGTCTTAAACCATTCCAAGCTACATCACTTCCATCATAGGGCTGATGATTAAATACGATTAATATACTCATTTTCTTTCTCTTACCATTTCATTATCATTTGTTTTATATCTTCATATAAACCTAAAATCTCTTTTTTAAGATTTTCTTCACACTTTAAAGTTTCAAGTTGCACAGTTAAATCAGGAGTAGATACGAAACTTTCTCCATCTTTTTCATATAGACTAATTCTACAAGGCATCAATACATTTAGTTCTGGCTGTGTATTTAAAAGTTTTGCAGCAGTCTTAGCACGACATAGCTCAAATACGCTTGCATACTCTTTTATCTCAAATCCATTTTGTGGTAGATGCAGTGAAAAAGGATAATGGTGTTTAACCATCAGATTTATTTTTTTTGAATCCTCTTCAATCATATTTTCTATTGTTTTGCAGTCAAGTTTTGTTTTGTGTTTAAAAATCATATTTACCCTTTATAAGCTAAATGTATTTAGCTAATTTGCTAAATAGATTTTAAGATAGTACAATATATTTTAATTAATGTCAATACTATTTAGCCAAATTGCAAAATATAGATTTTATGCTATAATTTTGCTATTAATATAAAAAGGAAACTCTGTATGCTTGATATGGAACAAAAAATAAAAATTTTTAAAGCACTTGGAAATGAAACAAGATTTTTAATATTTAAAAATATATTTACAGGTGGTTATGCTTGTTCCATCGATAATAGTAAACCGAAAGACGATATTATTGCCCAAGCTACATGTGTTTCAACTATTGCTGAACATTTTGATTTTGCTTTACCTACAATTTCAAGACATCTAAAAGAGTTAAAAGATGCAAATATCATTAAAATGACAAAAAAAAGCAATAAAATATATATAGAACCAAATCCCGAAATCATAATAGAGTTAGCTTCTTGTTTTACCATATTGGCAGAAAACTATAATGATTCTATATATCAATTTGATAATACTCACGAGCATTAGTTCGTTATATATAATAATTAGTTAAATGAATAATAAAATAAAGAAAAATACATAATTATATTTCAAAGTGTGTATTTTTATTATATTATCAAATTTATTTGTCTAATTATTAGAGAGTTTAAAATTTTTTTATGTAGAATAGAGAATGAAAAAAATTCTACTAGTAATAACCTTAATTTTAATATTAACATCAATCATTTTCTACAACTATTATAGTATAAACGTAAACAATATGAAAAAAGATATATATCTTCAAAAGAGTATTGATTTAAAAGATGAATTAAAAAGATTGATAATTAAAAAGCAAGGTGACACTGCTGCTTTAACATACATATTAAGTCAAGATAAGAATATAAATCAAGCACTTTTACATAATGATAAGAATCAAGTAAATTTTACAAAGATTATTCAAGGTCTAAAAGAGATTGGTGAATTCAAAAATATATGGATACAAATTATTGACAAAAATGGTGATAGTTTTTATAGGAGTTGGACAACAAAAGTAGGAGATAGTGTTTCATCTGCTAGAGTTGATGTAGCCAAAATGCTAAGAAATCCAAAACCTATGAATCAAATCAGTACTGGAAGATTTGATATGTCATTTAAAACTATTATACCAGTATATAATGATGATATATTTATTGGTATGATTGAGATGATTTCTCATTTTAATTCTATTGCCATAATCTTGCAAAATCAATCTATAGAACCAGTAATAGTAGTTGATAAAAGTTATACTGCAAAATTTATAAAACCTTTTACAGGTTTATTTATTGGTGATAATTATGTAGCAAATAAAAATGCATCATCAAAACTTATGAAGAAAATTGACAAACATGGTATTGATAAATTTTTAAGTATTGATAAATATATGCTTTTTGAAAATTATATTGTAACTTTACATGAAACAAAAAACATAAAAAATCAACCTATGGGTTACCATCTTCTTTTTTATAAATTAGATAAACTTGACATGGGTATAATTAACGAATATAAAATAAACTTTTTAGTTAAATTTATTATTATAATGGCATTTATAACATTATTTGTTGTATTAGTTACAAATAAAAAGTATGTAAAAGAATTAAATAAAAAAGTAAAAGAGAAAACTGCTGATGTTGTAAAACAAAAAGAGGAGTTAAACCTATTAGTAAACTCTTATGATGCCAATGTAATATTTTCAAAAACTGATTTGAAAGGTTATATTACACACGTTAGTGATGCCTTTTGCAGAATATCTGGGTATTCAAGAGAAGAGTTAATTGGTAAAAATCATAATATTATTAGACATCCTGATATGGAAAAAGATTTTTTTAAAGATTTATGGATTAATTTAAAACAAGAAAAAACAATAACCGCAGAGGTGAAAAACTTAAAAAAAGATGGTGGATACTATTGGGTTATTTCTAATTTTGCTCCAACTTATGATACAAAAGGTAATCATATAGGATATAGTGCAGTAAGACAAGATATTACACATAGAAAAGAGGTGGAATCTTTACAGCAAGAGATAGAAGATACTCAAAGAGAGGTTGTCTTTACTATGGGTGCTATTGGCGAAAGCAGAAGTAAAGAGACAGGAAATCATGTAAAAAGAGTTGCCGAATATTCAAAAATAATGGCTTTGCATTATGGACTAAAACCTAGTGATGCCGAGATGCTAAAGCAGGCTAGTCCTATGCACGATATTGGAAAAGTTGGAATTCCTGATTCTATTTTAAATAAACCTGGAAAATTAACTGTAATTGAACGTGATATTATGAATGTACATGCAAAACTGGGTTATGATATGTTAAAAGTTTCAAAGAGACCATTACTGAAACTCGCTGCTACCATTGCACATGAACACCATGAAAAATGGGATGGTACAGGTTATCCAAATGGTCTTGGTGGTGAAGATATTAGTATTTATGGAAGAATTACGGCACTTGCTGATGTTTTTGATGCCTTAGGTAGCCATAGGTGTTATAAAAAAGCTTGGAATGATGAAAAAATATTTAACCTATTCAAAGAGGAACGTGGAAAGCATTTTGATCCAATACTTATAGATATATTTTTTAATAACCTTGATCAGTTTCTAAAAGTGAGAGATACTTTTAAAGATTCATAAGTTTGTTAATTTTTTTATCTTCTAATTTTCAATAAATAATGGTATACTTATAGTTATAAATAGAACAAAGGGTATCCCATTATATTATATAAAAAAACATTATTAGAACAATTTCAAATATTTTGTAAAGCAAACAAACCAAAAAATTATGAAGAAGCAGTAAACTTTTTTGCAGTTTTTGGTGGATTAGATATTTATGTTGACATGTCACTATCACTGGATGAGGCTATTGAAAAATATATTTTAAATAAATACAGATATTTAAGAAATGATGTAAATGAACTTACTCGTGGAGAGTTGCTTTATAGTACAATCCTAACAGGACTTGCTATTGGAGATAGAAGAACTAACTCTGCATTTAAAAAAGCAAAAGTATCATTTGATGAAGGTATTGAAAAGATTGATGAGTTATGTGGTCTAAATGCTCTTAAACTTGAAAAATCATTACAAAAATTTTCTGCATTAGGTGACCAATATACTGTTTCAGAAAAGTTACTATTTACTACACCATTTGTAAGGTTTTGGTTTGCTTTTATCTCTCCTATTTTCAAAGGGATAAAAGATGGTAATTATGAAGAGTTTAATAAGAAGTATGGAAATAGAAAAACTGAATTTACAAATCTTGTTTTTGAACAACTATCACATGAACTAATAAAACTTTCTGTTGGAGATAATAACGTAAAACAGATTGGAAGATACTGGGATGATGATTTAGACATTGATTTATTAGTAAGTACAAAAGATGGCAAAAAAATTGCAGGGGTTTGTAAATATACAAATTCAAAAATTAAAAAAAGTGAATTAAATTTATTAAAAGAAAAATGTAAAAAAGTAAAAATAGATATTGATATGTTCGTAATGTTTTCAAAAAAAGGTTATACTACAGAATTAAAATCTTTAAAAGGTGATAATCTTAAACTATTTACAGTTAAAAGTTTTAGCCAATTGATATAGTATCAATTGGACTAACTATAATGACTTTATAGTTTATTTTGAGTGTTATTATAACGGCTAACTTGAAAGACAAGTGAACTAACGGCTTAATTGTTTGTTATTTAGTTTTACTTTATGCAAATCTCAAGTTTAGCAATATTTTGAAGCTTTTTAAATCCCTTATCAAATGTAAATAACTTTGAATTATGATATTCAGCAAAAGCTAAATGATATACATCAAATGAACTAATATATAAACTTGTTTCTTTAACTACTTCTATCATTCTTTGATTTATACTAAAATTTGATGGTTGTAGAAATGTAGATAGAAATTCTAAATTATTATCAATATCATTTTTATCTTCATTGAGCTTATTTGATACAAAAGCAAATTCACAAAGTATTATTTCTGATACAATTAAAGTATCATTTTCAATAGCATCTTCAACTAGTTTAGTTGATATAGTTCTTTGTTTTTCATCATCTATATTTTCAGTAAAAGCATATAGTAATACATTTGTATCAAAATATACCATCATCTACCATTTAGTTAGTATTTGTTGCCATTGCCATTGTTAATGTTGTTTTATTATTAGATTTATCTCTTAATCTACGAAATGTATCTAATTTAGATATATCTTTATTTTGCACTTTTTGAATAGTTACATTTTTAACTATATTTTGTTTTAAATTAGATAATAAATCTACAACAAGATTTGTATATCTATCATCAACATCTACTACTAATCTTTGCATGATTCTACCCCTTTTAATATATTTATAATCATTGTATCTTTATTTTAATAATAATTGATTAAAACAAATCATCTAGTGTTTGTTTGCTAATACTACTAAGTTATTTACTAAATTTTTCTTTAATTCTTCTAGACTTTCACTATTTGGCAAATATGTTAAAGCTCTCAAATATCATCTACTCTTATTGCTCTAAAAGATTTAGCTTTAGCAGATTCTTTTATTGTTTCATAAGTTGGTTTTAATGCAGCACTAAATGGCATCATTACTGCAATTAAATCTTCTTCCATTGATGGTTTTACTGAAATATAATGAGTTTTATCTCCATATTTTTCATCAAGATAGTTTTCAATTATATTTGTTAATAGTCCAATTTCTTCCCAATTTTCTTGTGCAAAATTGGATACTATTTGCTCTTTTATTTTAAAATTTGTTGACTTTTATCTTTCACAATGTCATCCTTTTTTAAGTTGTTTAACACGAAGTTTCATATATTCAATTTTTCTAAGATTTTCATCACCTTTTGCTTTAACTAAGGCTTGTGACCATAATCCATTATTAATTACATCATCTTTTATCTCTTGTTCTGCAATAGCATAAAGTTCTGAATCTTTATCATCTACAAGTGAAGATATATCTTCACTTGTTGTTTTAACATAAGATACACCATCTGCGATGGTTTCTTTCATTGATTTATTATCATTAAAATATTTATATGTGAATACTACAGATATAATACCAATAAATATTGCAATTGGTTCTCCTTGTTGACTATTAACTTCAAGTATTACTGCCAAAATATAGGCTGATAAAAATAATCCTACTCCACCACCAATTAATGAATATATATTTCATTTCTCTCTCCAATATTAAATTTTAAAAATAGTAAGGTATGTCTAAGTATAAAACTTAACGACCAAACTGAAGGACAAGTGGGCGAAACGGCTTGATAGTTCAGTCTTTAGATTTTATCTATCTATTCGACACTTAAAAGCTCGAAATTTTCGCTCTTTACACTTGTTCTTCTTCCTGTGTTTTGTTGTGCTTGAAATTACTTAAAAGTTAATTCTTGTTCTACTACCGTATATTTGTACATCTTGAATAGTTACTATAGCTGAGTCTAAACTATTTTTTGCATCTCTTAAACTATCTCCTATCATGGATAAATCATTTAATACTTCATTATCTTAAAAAATACTTTTCCCCATCTTCTGTAATCTTCCAAAATAAATAACTTTTCCCATCTTCATATTTTCTTTTTTCTAATACTATGAACTTTATTTTTAAAAAAACACCTCTTAACTCTTCAAAACAATAATCATATATATCAATATTAAAAGTATCTTGTCCCTGTATATAACCTTCTAAAAAATATTTTATTTTTTTATCATATACAGTTCCCTCTATAAGTTCTCTAGCTAATAATTTAAAAATATGTTTAAATGAATATTCTACTTCATGCACTTGATAGGTATCTACATCAATTAAACCAGATAACATAAAATTATCATCTAATATTTCTATATTGGCATTAAACTTATCATCATTAAGATAAATAGTTTTTTCAATTACTTTATTAGTATTTCGTAGCCAACCAACTTGAGGATTATTTTGATATTCTTTATATAATGAACTATTAACTGTTCCTGATATTGTTTCGATATTTTGAGATAAAGAACAAAGTTTAGAATTATTTTTTACTTTTCTTTTAAACTCATTTAATTTATTAAAATCATTATCTTCATCTAAGCCCTGATTATCACTTAAAAAAAATGATAAAATTGGTTTATTTGTTTCTAGTGCATACTCATATTCTAATTCTGTAAAACTTTTCTCTGTACTTTTATCCATAGTGCCATAGCAAAAACCAATAATCAAAATATAATAATCACAATTATCTATAAGCTTCTTTATTTCGTCCATTTGTGAATTATTAGATGCTACAAAATTTTCCATAGCTATGGGATAGTGTCCATCTTTTAATATTGAATCATGAATATTTTTTCGTATATCTTTTAAATCAGTAAAGGTTGAACTGATAAAAATATTATATCTTTTTTCTTTTTCCATTATCTACTACCTTTTTAAAATTTGTAATTGAATTATATATTAATAATATTATATAAAATCTGAATACAGTAACACAACGTTTGAATAGAGCCAATAAGTGACCGCTAGGTAACTTATTGGCTCCTATGTTTTGTTGTGCATTTATCTTTTTGTTTGCCGTCTTAAGGAGATAACAAAATGATAAATTAAAAATCCAAGCAGTATTTTATGTATTGTCCATATTTTAAATATATCTTTTTCTTTTGAACATTCAATAAAATCTTTATAACTTTGAATATTTGAAAACCACATAATATCTTTTAGTGAACCAACATCAAAAATATTTATAATAACAAGCATTGATATAATTATAAATAAGTGCTGAAAAACATAATAGCTAATATTTTCACTTTGCATACTTTTTGATATTTCTGATATTAGTTTAGTAAAAATAAAGAGAAATATTAAAATTATTAGAGACAAAGAAATGTTATGAATATTAAAACTTATGTTTGATATTTTCGTTAAAAGATAAAATCCTATATTTATAATAAAAATCCATAGTAATGGTAAAAACCAACTTTTACTAAAATTTGATATTTTTTTATTTAAATTAAATATTAATTTTTCTTGCCACCAATTAGATAACCAATTTTTTTTATCTAAAGTGTCATTTTTATATTTTTCCATTTCCATTGTATAAAATAAATTAGCTTCAATATGATTACCTTGGTTGTCATTTACAAATTTTAATTGTCTAAATATATCTTGATTAGCTTGAATATTAAATATTTTTCCCCATTTAACAGAATTCAAATGAGAATCTAAAAAAGAAGTTTTTTCTATTTTTTTCGTTGCTTTAGCAATATTAAAGTCATTAAAATATGTATTTTTAAACTCTGCACGGTCACTAATGAAATTTTCAAAAACATCAATATGATGAAATTGAATAAATTTTGCATCTTGTGATATTTTTTCAATATTAAGAGAATTGATTTTTAAATTTTCAAAAAGTATTTTAGAGTTTTCTAGAAAATCAACATTGTAAAGTTTCAAGTCATGTAAAATTTTCATGTCTGTCAGAGTAAGTTTACTAAGAATATCAGTATCAAATAAGGTTATTTTATCAATATCTGAAATACTTTGAATCAGTAATTTATTGATTTGAATGCCAGTAAAATTTATTTCTTTTAGATGACTTTTTGAATTTAATATAACAATATCTTCATATAGTGTTTTTTTATCTATTGGGGATGAAAACTCAATATTGGCATAATCTGTAAACGTTATATTTCTAATAAAAATTCTGGCTAAAAAAGTACCGTCAAATTTAATCCATTTTTCATGAACTGTTGAATCAAATGCTAAAATATTATTGATTTTTCCATTTTGGATATTAAATTCAACTTGCTCTTTAAAAGTACACTTTCTAAATGAGAATATTGTATTTACTTCTTCCGAAGAATCAAACATAAATTCATCTGTAAATGTGCAATCTGTAAACCTATATTCTTTAACATTTTTATCATAACATTCATGATCAAATTTTGGAATACTATGATTTTTACTAATAGTAATGATTCCATCTTTTGATTGCAGGCTATTCCAGTAGTCTTTATAGTTCATTAATATCCATATTGTATATAGTTATTTATATTTTTAAGTTGCTGATTTGGTTGTTGCAATTGGTCATATCTTTGTTTGTTTTCATATTCTGTTGAATCTGTAATCATTACTTCAATAAGTTTATTTTTCATTTTTCATCCTATGGTGTACAACTATTTATTAATCATACATTTTATATAACTTAGCCTTAAATTCTTCGATATTATGACATTTTCAATGTATGTTATAGAAAGTTACATAAAGCCTTTAAGTAAAGTATTTGAAGTGATATTTATTAAAAATATCACTATTCTAAAAGTAAAATCTTGATAAAACTACATTTTGTTATATTTAGATAGCATAAAAAATAGTTCTTAATAATCAACTTACTCTTTTACTTTATCTCTAGGGATAAACTCTAATACAGTTGCATTTATACAAAATCTTCGTTTTCCATTCGCTTTTGGAAAAACATGACCTAGATGGATTCCACTTTTTTTAGCTAATACTTCAACTCTATTCATTCCATAACTATAATCTTTTTTTTCTATTGTTGAACCATCAACTGCTTTATAAAAACTAAGCCATCCTGATTTTGAGTTAAATCTATCATTTGTATCAAAGAGTATATCTCCTGATAACTTATCTATAAATACCCCATCAGGAGTGTTTTTAAATATATCATATTGTTTACAAAACCTACCATCAGTACCTTTGTTAAATGCTACATTGTAGCTCTCAGTATCTTTACCTAATTTAAAATCACCTAATGTTTTATAGAAGTTTGTTTTATCCATAAAACCTCTGTGAGCTATTTGTTCAGTTCCGTTTTCTATAAAGAGTATAGTAGGTGTGGCATTTAGTTTTGTTTTTATAGAAAACTCTTTTAAATCTTTTGCAAATACAGTTCTAAGAGGAACAGAACCTTTGTAAACTGAACTAACCTCATTTTCAAATTTCTCACAATATGGACAAAAAGATTCTGATTTTATAACTATAATCTCTTTACCTCCAAGAGGAATAATTAAGTCATTTTGTATCACCTCTTTATTAAACTTAACACCTGTACTATGGTTTGGACAATATCCATTTGGATTATTTTGTAAATAATCTTGATGATAATTTTCTGCATTCCAAAATGTTGTTAGTTTTTTAATAGGTGTTGTTATTTGACCAAATCCATTTTTATTTAATAGTTCTTGATAAATATCTTTTGTTGAGTTTGCAATATCTTTTTGGTTTGTATTTGTATAAAAGATGGCACTTCTATAGTTGTTTCCTATATCATTTCCCTGCCTATTTAACTGAGTTGGGTCGTGTATCTCCCAAAATGATTTAATAAGTTTATTTGCAGTTATTTTAGTATTATCAAATTTTACTTTTACGGCTTCCGTGTGATTTATGATTTTACTATTTGTTTTTAAATTTCTATATTTTAAAACATCTTTATAGGTAGGATTTTTATAGTTACCGCCTGTATATCCAGACTTAACATCTACAACGCCATCAATATTTTCAAAATGCTTCTCTACACCCCAAAAACAACCAGCTGCGAATACTATTTCTGCTATCATTTCTTCCCCTTATAGTTTTACTCTTATACTATAACTTTATCTTTAATTGAAACTTTGGTAGAATAATTATAGTTGCTTCTTATTTAATTTGGAAGTAGTATATAATGTAAAAAGGAAATATAATGAGACAATATGAATCGTATAAATGTAATAAATGTGGAAATATAATAGAAGTGCAAAATGTTGGTGGTGGAGAGCTTCATTGTTGTGGTCAAGCTATGGAAATGTGTACAGAAAATTTAACTTTAGTAAATCTTATGAAAGCTTTTGCAGGTGAATCTCAAGCTAGAAATAAGTATGAATATTTTGCAAATGTTGCACAAAAAGAGGGTTATAGAGATATAGCAGAACATTTTCAACGAGCAGCCAATAATGAAAAAGTTCATGCAAAGTTAGAGTTATCTTTAAATAATAGAATGATTTCAAATAGTGATAATAATTTTGGAGATACAATTGAAAACTTGCAAATGGCAATAGATGGTGAATCGTATGAAAATATTACTATGTATCCTGATTTTGCGCAAATTGCAAAAGATGAAGGTCATAAAGAAGCTGCAAAATTATTTACAGGTATAGGTAAAATTGAAGTTGAGCATGAAAATATGTTCAAAATGCTTAAGCAAAGACTTGTAAATGCTAATGAATTTATAAGTGAAAATGAAGAAGAAGCTTGGATTTGTGAAGTTTGTGGTCATGTTCATTATGGTAAAAAAGCTTTAAAAGTTTGTCCCGTTTGTAAGCATACAATAGAGTATCAGTCAAGATTAAATTCAAAAAAATAATTCTTATGTTTCAAGGATAAATATTTTATCCTTGATTAGTATTAGATAAACTCATCAGAGATTGTTTCTCCAAACTCCCAAAATAATTTTTTTATAATTTTTTTATCTTTTATTTTACTATCTAACTCATCGTAGTCATCATTGAATCTTTCAATATATCTAAAAACTTCAGCTAATATATATTCTCTATCTATATCTTTACTTTTTGTATTTAGAGCTGCTTTTAAAATAGCTTGATCAAACATTTGTGTTTTTTTCAATATATTTATATCATGTTTTACTGCACTTGAAACATACTCAACATCACTATGGAAGTTTTCACATAGGTTATCAAAACATCCTAGTTTACTTACAAATCTTTTATCACTTAATAAAGACCTATCAATATATCTAAGTACTTTTTGCTTTATACTTGTTTCATATAAAAGGTTCATCAAATCAATAATAAAATATTTATTTCTTTTTAAATTTGTTGCAAAGCGTAAGTTTTCAATATTTCTAGTCGTTGCTACAAGTGAAATCTCATGATCCAATCTAAATGATTCTGACATATGCTCTAAAATAGGAGAGTGATATTTAGTTTCATCTAAACCTATCTCTTTCATAGCTGCAATTAATGCTAACTCTCTACTGGCTTTTAATTTTTGACCTATAAATATATATGATCTATTATATTTTTCAATTGCTCTTTTCGCAAATTCAAAATCTTCTAAAATTTTTGGATTTGTCATCTTTAAAATATCATCACCCAAGTTATGCTCATGAACTTGATAGTTCCACATATCTTTTTTTGCTTGATTTTCTGGTGATACATTTCCAGAAGATATACCTAAAAGTTGAGTAATTACTCGTTTATTGTTAAAGTGATCAGGGTGAATAGCTTGTAATAATAAGTTTTTATCTTTCCAATATTGTACATTTCCAAATATAGTATTTATTATAGTTTTCATTAAAGTCCTACTGTATAAATTAGATTTTAGATGTTTTATAAAAATATTATACTATAATCCTCTTTATGTTTACAGGACTTATAAGAGAGATGGCAGAAGTTACTAGTTTTGCCAATAATATATTAACTTTAAAAGCAAATTATTCCCCTAAAATAGGGGATAGCATTGCTATAAATGGTGCATGTTTAACTGCAATTAAGATTAGTGATAACACTTTTAGTGTTGAGTTATCACCAGAATCACAAAAAACTTTGGCTATGGAAAACTATAGTGGTTTAGTACATATGGAACCTGCTATGATGATGGGTGATAGGTTTGAAGGGCATATTGTTCAAGGACATGTTGACTGTATAGGCGAAATCTCAGATATTAGAGACAATGGAAACTCAACAGATTTTTTTATTAAAATTTCAAAAGAGTATTTAAAGTTTGTAATACAAAAAGGTTCAGTAACAGTAGACGGAATAAGTTTAACTGTAAATGATGTTTTAAAAGATTCTTTTAGACTTACAATAATACCTCATACTATAGAAAATACTTTATTTAAAAGTTATCAAGTAAATAGTAAAGTAAATATTGAAACTGATATGTTTGCTAGATATATTTTTAATATGTTTAAAAAAGATACTAAAAGTGATGATGATTTATCATGGGATACTGTTGATAAGATAATGGCTAATTATTAGTCTAAAATGGGATTTTAAATTATTTTAAAATCTCTTTTTACCTGATCTATTACAATTTCCATTTTTTCTAGAGTATCTTTGTTCTCTATATTTTCTTTTAGTTTATCAAGATTTTTTAACATAGGACTAAACTTTTTAATCGCATTATCTGGTATATTTAGACCACTTTTAACATTTGCACGTAAATCTATAAATAACAATACTAATTCTTGATTCCCTAAAAGGGCAGCATAAGTAATAGGTAAAATACCATAAGAATCAGGAATATTAACAATATTTGGATTTATTAAATGTAAGCGTTTCATAATTTTTATTTTATTATGCCAAACAGCAGTATGCATAACACTTCTTCCTAAGTTGTCAGTTAGGTTATAATCAAATAAAACAACTTGAGTTAATATATCAAATAAAGATATATCACAATTTGTTCCTAGTATTTTATGTACGATTGTATATCCTGTATCATCTTGGTAATTATGATCAAGTTTTGAACTTATCAACATACTAATATTATTTTGAAAGTCTATATCTGAGTTATCATCTTCAAAAACATTTAAAATATATTCAAAAAATATATTATGATTTTCCTTATTTGTATTATGGATATTGAGTCCATTTTTTATGTATAATTTAAAAAGTGGAAAATGATCATTTAATAGAGGATTAAAAAAAAGTGGGTTTCCTGTTGAGTCTAAAAAGTTTAAGTCCTCTTTATTATGCTGAAGTAACTCTTTGAGTACTAGCATATATTGACCCTCTTTATGGATAAGTGATAAAATATAGTCATTAGTCATAACTTTTTTATGATGGGTGTGTAAAATAATCTCATTTAATATCTCATATAGAGTTTGATTGTTTTCATCTTTTAATGTAGCTTTTGCTTTGTATTTTAACAATAATAGTAGGGTATCTAAACTATCTATACCTTGATATGCAGTATAGTTTAATACAGTTTGTAATTTGTAATTTTGAATATTTGGATTTACTCCCGCTGATAATAAAAATGCTACTAATTCAATATCTAGTACTCTAACAGCTCTAAAAAGTGCAGTTTCATTATTTTCATCTATAGCATTAGTATCAATTCCATGCATTAAGACTCTTTTAGACATCTCAAATAAACTTTTTCGTCTCTCTTTCTCTTTATCTGACAGTTTAATAGTAGTTGCTATAAGTTCCATTAGTATGCTATTTTCATTTGCAACTCTTGAGTTTATATTTGCTCCATGTTTAAGTGCTGTGTCTAATAATAAATATCCATCCATACCTCTTAATGCAGTATTACAAAGGTATGTCTCTCCCTCTTTATTTTGTAAAGTAACATTAGCACCAGCTTCAATAAGCATAAGAGCTTTTGAATCATCTTTTATAACTTCAGAATGGTGCATAATACTGTTTTGGTTAATATCTATATTGTTTAGTTCAATATTATCTAAAGAGATAAGATATTCTAAAAATGAATTACTTCCATAAGATAAAGCATCAAAAATTACATTTCGTCCATTTTTATCTGTAGAATTAATATCAGCATCATATTCTATAAGAATTTTTGCCATATCGTTATATCCAAGAACAACTGTGTCTTGTAAAATATTTCTCCCATAGGCATCTTTTTTATTAATATCTATATTGCCTATTTCTAAGATAGCTTTTAAAAGTTGATGGTTATTTTTTTCTATGATTAAATCAATAGAACAATCTTTAATATTATTAGATATTTTTACATCTGCATTATTATTTATAAGCCAAAATGCAGATTTATATTTTGATTTTAATAAACATAGGTGTAGAAATGTATTTCCATCTTTATCTTGATGGTTTATATCAATCTTTTTAGATGAAAGAGAATCATCTAAAAACTTTTCATCAAAATCATGTTTAAATAATTCTTCTAAAAAAGATTGATTTGTATATGTTTCTTTACCAAATAGTTTATTTAACATTTTACTCTACGATACTCCATTTTATAGTTTCACCTGCATACATTGGTACAACTTCTTCTTTAGAAGTTTTGTAAATTACAGGAACTATAAAATCTTTTTCTTCTAAAGTTATTGTTTTATTTACTGGTTTCATATTATAAATATTACAAGCATTATCACTTACAAACTTTTGAAGGTTTTCAAGTTTTCCATTTTCATTAAAAAGCTGTGCTAAAACTTGAAGTGCTATTGGTGATGTAAATACACCAGCCGCACATCCACAATTTTCTTTTGCATGTTTAGGATGTGGTGCAGAATCACTTCCAAACATAACTTTTGGATGAGCTTCAAGTGCAACTTTTACTAAAGCTTCTCTGTCTTCATATCTTTTTGCAATTGGTTTACAAAATAGGTGAGGTTGAAGCATACCACCTGCAACATCATCAAGAGTAATAAGAAGGTGATGTAAAGTAATAGTTGCGTGTAAATTTTCATATTTATCTAACATCTCTACAGCATCTTTTGTTGTAATATGTTCCATAATAATTTTTAGTTTAGGAAATGCAATAGCTAACTCTTCATAAACACTCATAAACTCTTTTTCTCTATCCATAACAAATCCATTTGTCTCACCATGTACACATAAAGGTATATTAAGCTCAGCCATTGCATTTAAAGTAGGAGCTAGTGCTACCGTATCTATAGACTCAACACCACCCTCACTATTTGTAGTTATTCCAGCAGGATAAAGTTTAATAGCACTTATCTCATCTTTAATTTGATCTAAAAATTCAAAACTGTATGGTTTAAAAAATAGAGTCATAAATGGTTCGAAATTGTCATTTGAAGTAGCATTTAAAATTCTTTGTTTATATTCTATAACAGCTTCTTTCGTTGAAACTGGTGGCACAAGATTTGGCATAATAATTGCACCAGCAAATGTAGAAGAACTAAGCGGAGCTACAAGCTCTAACATATCGTTATCTCTTAAGTGTAAGTGCATATCGAATGGACTGTTTAATGTAATAGTTTGCATATAATTTATTCCTAAATGATTTAGTTTATATATTATTATATCTAAATTTTGTTTATATTGATTATATTATTTTTTATATAAAAGATCACTTGTAATATTTATGTCATATTAATCTTTGATTAGATGTTTGTATATAAATAAAAATTAGATACAATATTAAGATAAATTATAAATAGGGACGGATTAATGACCAAGTTGTTACAAATAATAGTTATATTTTTTACATTAAATCTTACAGCAAATCAAGATATTTTTACATTACAAGAGAGAGATTGGATTAAGAACAATACTATAAAAGTTGGTGTTGAACAATGGGAACCTGTAGTACATATGAATGAACAAAATACAATAGATGGAATTGCAGGTGATATACTAAAACTAATAATAAAAAAAACAGATATAAAAGTAGAATATATACCAGATGAATGGTCAGCATTATTAAATGATTTTAAAACTAATAATATTGATTTATTACCTGCAACATATTACACAGATGAACGTGCAAAATATGGGCTTTATTCAAAATCTTTTTTTAAAATGAAAGAGTATATTTATATTAAATCATCAAATAATTTTATTAAATCATTCGATGATTTAAAATACAAAAAGATTGCAATCATAAAAGACTATGGAACAATACCAAAGATAAAAAAAGAGTACCCAACAATAGAAATTATAGAAACAAACAATATGGAAGAGTCTGTTAACTTTGTTTTAGATGGTAAAGTTGATGCTTATGTAGATGCACAAATAGGTGTTGTTAATTTTCTAAATAAAAATGTAGTAGTTGGAATAAAAGGTATTTCTCAAATTAAATTTGAAGCTTCTCCTTTATATTTTTTCTCTAATATAAAAAAGCCTATTTTACAATCTATTTTAGATAAATCATTAACTCTTATTTCCAGTGAAGAGAAGAGTAAAATTGTTTTTAAATGGTTAAACTCTACAAATAATGTTGAAAATAAGTTAAGTCATTTAACTCAAGATGAAATACTGTATTTAAGATTAAATAAAACCGTAAAAATGTGTAACAATCCAAACTGGACACCAATAGAGTTTGTAGAAGATAATAAAGCAAAGGGTATTGCAATTGATGTAATTGATGAGTTATCTAAAATGCTAGATATAACATTTCAACATATTCCTACAAATTCATGGAGTCAATCTCAACAATATCTAAAAGAGAAAAAATGCGATATTTTACCGGCAGCTACACCTACAAAAAAACGTAAAGAATATGCTAGTTTTACAGATACATATTTAGAATATAAATTAGCTATTATTACACAAAATGATAAACCATTTGTAAATAGTATAGAATCAGTTATATCTAAACCTATGTCAAGAAAAAAAGGTTCAGGACTTATAAATAAATTAAAAAAAGAGTATCCAAATATTAATATTATTGAGACTTTAGGGTATGAGGAGTCTTTAAAAAAAGTATCTTCGGGAGATGTTTACTATACAATTGCAACTATACCTGTAGCTTCACATTATATATCTAAGTTTGGTTTATATAATCTTCATATTGCAGGATATATTGATATGAAATTTAATTTAAGTATCGCAGTAAGAGATGATAATAAAATATTACGAGATATATTAAATAAATCATTAAACGAGTTACCTAAAAACTATGTAAAAAAGATTGAAAATAATTGGTCAAATGTAAATATAACACAGAAAAGCAATATTGACTATAAGTATATATTACAAATAGTTATTGTGTTGTTATTAGTTGGAGTATTTTTAGCATATAGGCAACATCAAGCAAAGCTACATCATGAAGAGATAGAGTTGAAAAATTTAAAATTTGAAAAAATGCTTAACTCTACTATGGAGGGTATTACATTAATTGAAAATGGAATTATTGTGGATATAAATAAAGCAGGATTAAAGCTTTATGGGATAGAGGATAAAAATGAGATAATTGGTTTAAAAGCTTTTGATTTGATTTCAGATGAATCTTTAGAATTAGCTGTTCAAAAAGCATCATTAAGTGAATATGAACCATATGAATTATTTCTGTTAAGACATGATAGAAGTAAATATCCAGCACTAATGCAAGCAAGTGAATACAAAACTAAAGATTCAAATATTAGAATTATTACTGTTATTGATTTAACAGATATTAAAGAGAAAGAGAAGCTACTTTCTCATAGTGGAAAAATGGCACAAATGGGTGAGATGATTGGAAATATTGCACACCAATGGAGACAACCTCTAAGTGTGATAACAACGGCAGCAACAGGTGTACAAATAAAAAAAGAGTATAATATTCTTACAGATAAAGAGTTAAACACTTATTTAGAATCAATAATCACAAATGCAAATCATTTATCAGACACCATAGATATATTTAGAAACTTCATTAAAGAGAAAGTTGAATTAAAAGGTGTAGTTATACAAGATAGAATTGATAATGCCTTGGGTATTATTAAAACTAGAATTTCAAGCAAGCATATAGAATTAATAAATACAATAAATTATGAAGATAAATTAAGGGTTGTAATTGTTGTAGGTGAGCTTTCTCAAGTTATTATAAATATAATAAATAATGCAATAGATATACTAGTTGAAAAAAATATTAAAAAAAGATGGATTAAGATAGATTTAACGAAAAATGACAAAAGTGTTATTGTAACTATAGAGGATAATGCAGGTGGAATACCTGAAGATATTTTACCTAAAATATTTGAACCATACTTTACAACTAAACATCAATCTGTTGGTACAGGAATAGGCTTGTATATGAGTTATGACATTATTGTAAATCATATGCATGGAAACCTATATGCAAAAAATACAAAAAATGGTGCAAAGTTCTTTTTGGAGATACCTATGGAGCAACGTAAAGTTGAAAGAAGGGTAGCTCCTGGTCTTTTTGTACCTCCAGATAAACGAGAAGAAGAGAGACGAAAAGAAAAATACGATGTTTTAAGAGATTAAATAGTATAATAAAAGCTTTAATACACAATAAAGAGTTCAAATTTGAAAATTATATTATCACTTATATTAACAATTAGTTTAGCAGTCGCTTCGTATGTCCAAGAAGATATTTGGTGGAAGGGTGAAACACTATTAACTTTCTTTGAAAAACATCAAATACCAAAAGAGCTTTATTTTAACCTTTCAAAAACTGATAAAGAGTTATGTTCTGAAATTTATGCAGGTGTAGAGTTCCAAATTTTATTTGATGAAGATACAAGATTAACACAAGCATTAATCCCTATTAGTGAAGAGATGCAAATACATATTGTAAAAAATTATGATAAAACTTTCTCTTTAGATATTATCCCTATTGAGTTTCAAGAGGTATCTCAAACTATTGCAATTCCTATTGAAAATTCACCTTATCAAGATATTGTAGAAAATACAGGAAACAAAGCCTTAGCAAATGAGTTTATGTTAGCATTTAAAAAATCTGTAAATTTTAGAAAACTTCAAAAGGGTGATATAGTTTCAATAAAGTTTAATCAAAAGATTAGACAAGGTAAATATTTTGGTACACCTGAGATTTTTGGTGCATTTGTACAAATACGAGGTAGAAATAATTATATATTTCAAAACCCTGATAATAATAGGTTTTATGATGACAAAGGAAAAAGTCTTACAAGTGTATTTTTAAAAGTACCACTTAGATATAAAAGAATATCAAGTAAATTTACATATAAAAGATGGCATCCTATTTTAAAAAGATATAGAGCACACTTAGGTGTTGATTATGCAGCACCTACGGGTAGAAAAGTACATGCTACTGCTGATGGAAAAATAATCCAAAAAGGTAGAAAAGGTGGATATGGTAAGACAATTACAATTCGCCATAAAAGTGGATACAAGTCTTTATATGCTCACTTAAATAGCTATGCAAAACCAAAAGTAGGAAGCTGGGTAAAGCAGGGAACATTTATTGGACGTGTTGGTAGTACAGGAAGAAGTACTGGTCCACATTTACATTTTGGTTTATATAAAAATGGACGTGCCGTAAATCCACAAAAAGTTATCTCTATTACAAAGTCAAAACTTAGTGGTAAGAAACGAAAAGAATATATGAAAATAGTAAAAACAGTTAAAAATGATCTATTAGCGAGTGCTAAAGATTTGAAAACCCCAATGAAACTTGAAAAGTTTGAATTAACATATAAAATACAGTAGAGGATAGATGATGAATAATTTAGATATTCAGGATTTATTAGACAATATTACAGATCATCATGCTTCTGATATTGCGCAACATTTAAAAAAATTAAAAAAGAAAGATAAAGAACTATTTTATGAATTATTACATAAAATACCAGATGAACATCTAGGTGAAGTACTACTAGAGCTTCCTGAAGCATTAAGAGATAAAGCATATAATGCACTATCAAATACACAAATTACTCAAGCGCTTGAAGAGTTAGAAACAGATGATGCAACAGATATTATTCAAGATTTAGAAGATCTTGATGTAAAAAAAGCTGATGATATTTTAAAGTCTCTTGATCAAGAGGATCAAGATGACATTAATTGGCTTAAAAAATATGATGAAGATGAAGCTGGTGCATATATGCAGATTGAGCTTTTTAGTGCTAATATATCTGATACTATACAAGCATCAATCAATAATTTAAAAAAATTAAAAGCAGATGATGAGTTAGAAAATGTTCATCAGGTTTTTATAGTTGATGATGATAGAACTCTAATGGCATCTATAGCATTAGAAGATTTATTAACATTTGATTTTAACTTAACATATAAAGAGATACTAGAATATGATAAAGAGAATAAGTATAAACCTATCTCTGTTGTAGGTGATGATGATATAGATGAGGTTGTACAACAATTTGAAAAATACAACTTATCTGTTGTTGCAGTAATAGGATATAAAAATAGACTTTTAGGAAGAATTACATCTGATGATATTTTAGATGTAGTTGAACAAAGTGCAACAGAGCAGATGTATCAACTAGCTGGGGTAGATGATGAATTTGAGCAAGAGGAAGAGATATTTCAAACAGGTAAAAAAAGAGCTTCATGGTTATTTATAAATCTTCTTACAGCTATATTAGCTTCTGTTGTAATTGGTTTTTATGATGATGTTTTAAGAGAGTTTATAGCATTAGCTATATTGATGCCTATTGTGGCTTCTATGGGTGGAAATGCAGGAACTCAAACATTGGCAGTTATGGTTAGACAGTTAGCCCTTGGTGATATTGATGAACAAAATGGAAAAGATGCAATTAAAAAAGAGGTTTTAATAGCTATTTTAAATGGTATATTATTTGCAACTATTTTAGGTGGTATCGCATCCTTATGGTTTTCTAATGTTATGTTGGGTGTAGTTATAGCATTATCAATGTTAATCACACTTTTTAGTGCTGGTTTTTTTGGTTCAATTATACCATTGATGTTAAAAAAACTAGATATTGACCCAGCAATAGGAAGTACAGTTTTACTTACTACAGTGACTGATATAATGGGATTTTTTAGCTTTTTAGCTTTAGCTAAATATATGTTGATATAGGATAAATTAAATGCAAATAGAAGAGTTAAAACAAACTATACAAAATGAAGATGCAGTAATGGTATATTTTAGTGGAGAGTTTTGTGGAGTGTGTAAAGTTTTACAACCAAAGATTAAAGAGGCTTTTGAAAAAGAGTTTCCCAAAATCAAACAAGTTTATATTAGTGCAGATGAATATAAACATACAGCTGTAGAGTTTGGTGTATTTGCTGTACCAACTATAATAGTATATTTAGATGGTAAAGAGTTTGCGAAAAAAACTAGAAACTTATCTGTTGCAGGATTTGTTGATGAGTTACAAAGACCATATGGTCTATTTTTTAATTAAAGGTAAAAATATATGAAGAATTTCTTTTTAATTGTGTTGGCTATATTAGTTGCTTTGCAGTTTATTCCATCAGAAATAGAAAACCCTAAAACTGATAAAAGTTTAGAGATAAAAGTTTCACCTGAACTTATGTCTATATTTAAAAGGTCTTGTTACGATTGCCATTCAAATGAGGTAGTATCTCCTTGGTATAGTAAGATAGCACCTGCATCACTTTATATAAAAGGTCATGTTGATTTAGGTAGAAAATGGTTAAATTTCTCAGAATGGGAAAACTATACTCCTAAACAAAAAGATGATAAACTAAAAGGGATATTTAGAACAGTTTATGCAGCAATGCCACTTGCTAGTTATATTTCACTTCATGAAGAAGCTAAGTTAACAAAACAAGAAATAAAATTAATTAGAGATTGGACAGGTAAAGCACCTTTTTAATAGGAGTTAATAATGCAAAAAGTTTTTAATGAAGTAAATAGTCTAGATAAACGATGTTACGAAGAGTTTGCGCTTACAGAAGATATTTTAATGGAAAATGCTTCTTCTTCAATGTTGAAATTTATTGAAGATAAGTTTCAACATAATTCAAAAGTTTTAATAGTTTCAGGTATTGGAAACAATGGTGCAGATGGTATAGCACTTTCTCGTATGCTACATAACACTTATGATGTAAGTTTATATATTCCATTTGCACTAAAATCACAAATGGGAAAACTACAACTACAAAGAGCAAAACTAATTGGTATAAATATAGTTGAATCTACCAACTCATGTGATATTTTAGTTGATTGTTTATTTGGAAGTGGTCTTAATCGGCTGATGGATATAGAATCAGTATCTTTAATAAAAGAGTTAAATCAAATAGATGGATATAAATTAGCTTGTGATATTCCAAGTGGCATCAACTATGATGGACAAATAAATCAAATAGCCTTTATTGCTGATACTACTATAACAATGGGAGCATTAAAAAAATCACTTTTTACAGATGAAGTAAAAGATTTTGTTGGTGATATAAAAGTTGCAAATCTTGGAATACAAAGAGAAATATATGAATCAAATACAAACTGTTATTTACTCGATGTAGAGGATATAAATTTACCAACTAGAACAAAACTTTCAACACACAAAGGGAACTTTGGACACTTAGCTGTAGTAGTTGGACAAAAACAAGGTGCAGGCTTAATATCATGCGAATCTGCTTTTAACTTTGGTGTAGGGCTAATAACAGCTATTATAGAAAGTGAACAAAACAAAAATATCTCTAGCAATATAATGAGTAGTATAACACTTCCATCAAATACAACAGCAATAGCTATAGGGATGGGGCTTGGTCTATTAAAAGATAAAATGTTATTAGATAATGATATACCAAAAGTTATTGATGCAGATATGTTTTATTTAGAAGATATTTTAAATCTATTAGATAATGATAATATTGTGTTAACACCACATCCAAAAGAGTTTATCAATCTTTTAAAACTAACAAATATAGCAGATATATCTATAGAAGTGTTACAAAAAAATAGATTTAAATATCTAGAGATGTTTTGTAGTAAATATCCAAAAGTCGTATTGTTGTTAAAAGGGGCAAATGTATTAATTGCTCAAAATGAAAAAATATATATAAATAGATTTGGAACTTCGCGCTTAAGTTTTGGTGGGAGTGGTGATGTATTATCAGGACTTATAGGCTCTTTACTTGCACAAGGTTATAGTCCAATTAGTTCTGCTATAAATGGAAGTTTAGCACATACTATTGCTTCAAATTTATATAAAGGTGCTGATTATTCACTAACACCCACTAACTTAATTGAAGAACTTAAGCACCTTAATAAAACAACTATAAAGAAAATTTAGATAACATCGCATTAATAAAATGAGAAAAAATACAAACTAAAAAATAAAGGAAAAAAATGTCAGAAATATTAAAAGTAGGAAAATATGAATTTAACAGTAGACTAATTGTAGGAAGTGGAAAATATGATTCATTTCAAACTACTAGAGATGCTACAATAGCATCAGGAAGTGAACTTATCACTGTTGCAATTAGAAGAGTAAATATTACAAATCCAAATGAGGAAAACTTATTAGATTACTTCAAAGATACAAATATTAAATTACTTCCAAATAGTGCTGGGTGTTTTACAGCTGAAGAAGCTATTACAACATTTAGACTTATGAGAGAAGCTACTGGAATTGATATTATTAAACTAGAAGTTATTGCTGATGCTAAAAAAACTTTATACCCAGATGTAATTGCTACAATTAAAGCTTGTGAAGTTCTTAAAAAAGATGGTTTTACAATTATGGCATATACTTCAGATGATCCAATTATTGCAAAAAAACTTGAAGATGCTGGTGCTGATGCAATTATGCCTTTAGCCGCACCAATAGGTTCTGGACTAGGTATCCAAAATCCATACAATATTGCATTTATTAGAGATGCAGTTAAAGTGCCAGTTATTGTTGATGCTGGTTTAGGTTGTGCGTCTGATGCTGCAATTGCTATGGAACTTGGTGCAGATGGAATATTAGCAAATACTGCTATAGCACAAGCAAAAAACCCAATGATGATGGCAGAAGCATTTAAGAATGCGGTAATTGCTGGTAGACAAGGTTATCAAGCTGGAAGAATTCCAAAGAAACCATATGCAACAGCATCGTCTCCAATAGATGGTTTAATACAGTTTTAGAGGAAATCCAAAGAAATTTTGAAATTTCTTTGGAAAACCCTTGACATAAAAGAAAAATTCTATTATAATCCCCCCACATTAAGACAGAGAGTTTGTTTTAAAAGAAAAAAGTTCGGAGTGTAGCGCAGCCTGGTTAGCGCACCTGGTTTGGGACCAGGGGGCCGGAGGTTCGAATCCTCTCACTCCGACCATTAAAATGATATTTAAAAACTTATAATAAATTTATATTTACTTATGGTAGGTATAGCTCAGTCGGTTAGAGCGTCTGGTTGTGGTTCAGAAGGTCGCCGGTTCGATCCCGGTTACTTACCCCATTAGAACTATAGTGTAAATTTATTAACAAATGCTTCCATAGCTCAGCTGGATAGAGCAACGCCCTTCTAAGGCGTAGGCCGTACGTTCGAATCGTACTGGGAGTACCATTAGTTTAATACTAATTAACTACATTCATGCGGATGTGGTGAAATTGGTATACACGCCAGACTTAGGATCTGGTGCTTTACGGCGTGGAGGTTCAAGTCCTCTCATCCGCACCATCGTGTAGTTAATTAGTATTAAACAAAAAAAGGTTCCTTGGTTAGGGACCTTTTTTTATGCCTGTAATTTATTCACACCTATTAACTATACTATTTTTATTATTGTATAATTTTCCTTTTATAAGTAAAATTTTGATATCTTAAAGAAGAGATATGCTAAAGGTGAAATATCAAAAGAAGAATATCTAGAGATGAAAGATACATTAAGCTAATATATAAGTATGAGTAGAATTTTAATTTTAGAAGATGATTTAGTATTGTTAGAAACATTGCAAGATGAGCTTACTGATTATGGTTTTTCTATTGATGTTGCAAAACATGGGGAAGAGGCATTAAAACTTATTTATGAGAATAGTTATGATCTTTATATTTTTGATATAAATGTCCCTTATGTTAGTGGATTGCTATTATTGGAAGAGTTACGTGAATCATCGGATACAACACCTACTATACTTTTAACATCGAAAAAAAATATATCGGATAAAATTCAAGGGTTTGAATCGGGTTGTGATGACTATATCACAAAACCTTTCTCAATGGTTGAGTTAAAACATCGTATAAGTGCTATACTAAAACGGACAAAAATTCAAGATTTTATAGAGCATGATAATATTCAAATTGATCTTAAAAATAATATACTAAAAGTTGGTCAAAAAAAACTAACAGTAGATAAAAAGATAATACAAATATTACATCTGTTTATAACAAATCCAAATTCAATATTCTCTTATGACGATATAATAGATAAACTTTATAAAGAAAAAATACCAACATTAACAGTAATACGGGTACATATAAGTAAAATAAATTCACTTTTTAATAAAAAAATAATCAATAATATCAGAGGCGTAGGTTACAAATATGACAAAGCATGAAAAAAAAACATTTTTTAGATTTATGTTGAGTTATTTAAGTATATCTTTTTTACTTTTTATCACATTGGCATCATTTTATTATTTTGACCAAAAGTTACTCATTGAAGATAAGTTAAATTTTCAAATGAATTCATTATCCAAACAATTTAATAATAAAAATATACCTTTGCCAAGTGCTTTTCAGTTTACTATTGAATCATCTAAGAGTTATCAATATCCTGCTTTTATAAAAAATAAAGATGAGTATATCTATACATCATGCGGTAGTTTAAATAATTCAGATGAAATTTTAGTGATTAAAGTAGATAAAAAAGTTTTACAAGATAATTTAAATGAGTTAAAGATTAAAATTATATATTATATGCTTTTTTTATTTTTTATTAATTTATTAATTTCATTATTACTTTCATGGATTGCATTAAAGCCAATAAAAGAAGCAAATGAAGAGTTTAAAATATTTATAGATGATATAATTCATGACCTTAATGCCCCCATATCTGCAATATCTATAAATACAGATAGTTTAACACAATCTTTTAGTGAAAAAAAGTTAAATAGAATTTCAAGATCTCTAAGTAGTATTAAAAATATTTATCAAAATTTAGAATCAATTTTGCATTTTGAATATAAAAATACTCAAGAGATAGTAGAGCTCAATAAAGTATGCGAAGATATAGTCTTTAAATTTAACCCTATATTTAATAATGCTAAATTCACCATAGATATACCAAATATCAAAATTAAAATCAATCTATTTTTATTTGAAAGAATAATTGTAAATATAATAGAAAATGCAGTTAAGTACTCCAAAAATAATCCACATATTACTTTAGGCTTGGATGAAAAAAATAGATTTTTTGTACAAGATAATGGACCTGGCATGGAAAATCCAGAATTATTATTTAATAGAACGATACAATCAGATAAAAAAAATAAAGGTTATGGACTAGGCTTAAGTATTGTAAAAAGACTTTGTAAGCAAAGTGATATAAAATTTGAAGTTAGTTCCAAAATAGGAAAAGGAACTATATTTTATTTTGATTTAACTCATCACATTGAGTAATATATCTCAATAGAATAATGAACACTAAATGAACACTAATAATATATAATTCTCTTAATTTACAAAAAGGGGTAAAAATGAAATTAAGAAATAGTGTTTTAATATTAGCAACAATGTTAATATCAATGATGATTAATGCAAATGCATCAGTTCAGGTACCTAGTCCATTAGTTAGTACACAATGGTTGTCTTCAAACATGAATAATGTTGTTTTACTTGATGTTCAAGCAAAAGTAAAAAAAGGTATGAAAACAATTGATGGCGCAGTAATTGTAAATTGGAAAGAAGTAAGAGCTAAAAAAAGTGAAGATGGTATGAAGCTTATTAAAATGTTACCATCTAAACAAGCTTTTAATAAATTTATGCAAAAACTTGGTGTAAATAACAATAGTACAATTATTATAACTAGTGCATCAAAAGATGCATCAAGTACATTTTTAGGTACAAGATTATATTGGCAACTTAAATACTTTGGACATGATAATGTTGCAGTTCTTAACGGTGGGAATGCTAAATGGCATAAAGAAAAAAGATCAATGTCTGCAAGTAAGATACCTAATAAAGGTAATTTTATAGCCACAACTGAAAGAAAAAATATGTTAGCAACTACAAGTGACGTTGAAAAAGCTGTAAAAAGTAAAAACTCTGTATTAGTTGATGGTAGAGAAGAAAATCAATATTTAGGATTATTTTATAAGAAAAAATATGTTTATGATGCTGGACATATACCTGGAGCTAAAAATGCATTTGGTGGTACTTTTTTAAATCATGGAAAAGTTAGTACATTTCAAGATGCAAAAATAATAAAAAAGATATTTGATGCAAAAGATATAACAACTGCAAATAATGGTATATCTTATTGTAACAGTGGTCATATGGCAAGTGGTATTTGGTTTATGCAATCTGAGATATTAGGAAATAAAAACTTTAAGGTTTATGATGGTTCTATGCACGCTTGGACAAAAGGGAATAAAAGAGCTGTAAATACAATTGTATACGAATAAAATAATATTTACAAAAGGAAAACAAAATGATAAAAAAAATAACACTAGCTACACTTTTAGCAACAACAAGCCTAATGGCAAATATGTATGAATTAAAACCAGTACAAATAACAAAAAATATTACATGTTTTATTGGAGATTTTAATCCACCTATGAAGTCAAATAAAGGATTTGTATCAAATGTATGTTATGTCGACATTGGTGAAAGTATAGTAGTAATAGAACCAGGGCCTACATATAACTTTGCAAAACAGTTAAATGAGTACATTGAAACACACAATGGTAAAAAAGTTACTCAAGTAATTGCCACAAATTTTCATGATGATAGATATACAGGGGCAAGTTATTACAAAGAGAAGCATATACCAATCATTGCTCATAAAACAATAGTAAAAGAGTTGAAAGAAAATCCAGATAAATTTAATAGAATTCCAAAAGTTACAACAAAAGCTGAATATGTAAAATCAAAAGTTGTACAACCAGATATTTTAACAGATGATAAATATATCATAAAAGGGACAAAACTAAATATAGAAGTTTTAAAACTAAGTAAGAGTTCTAATAGTGTATCTGATATATCAGTATATATTCCAAAAGAAGATTTTATATTTACAGGAAATACAGTATTTAATGGAAGATTTATAAAATATGGTAAATATAGTACTATTGACAACTGGATAAAAGCACTAGTAAGGTTACAATCTATGAATGTAAAATATGTATTAGGTGGACATGGTGCTGAATATGATAGAAAGTCTTATAAAAATAATCTTGACTACTTAAAAATATTAAAATCAAGTGTAAAAAAAGCATATGAAAATGATGCAGATAGAGAAGAGATTAAAGAGCATGTAAAAGATGGCCAGTTTAGCCACTATGCACATTATGAATCAATCTCAAAAGGAAATGCAAAAACATATTATGATCAGTTAGAGTGGGCTGAATAATTTATGGAACAACTTTTTATAGAATATTTGCAAGATTATGGTGTTATTGCAATTATAGCATCTTTTGCAATTGGTGTTTTAACAGCATTAGCACCTTGTAGTATAGTTACTTTGCCACTACTCGTAGGTAGTGCTGTGACTTTAAGTAGTGATATGGATGAAAAAGAAAAAAAACTGTTTATCTATAAATACTCTTTGTTATTTGTAGTGGGAATAATTATTAGTTTTTCAATTTTGATGATTATTGTTGCAAAAGTAGGAATGATGTTAAGTGTAGCGCCAGCTTGGGCATATGGTTTAGCTGCAGCGGCTACATTTAGTGTTGTTGCATATTCTCTAGGATGGTTTGGAAGTGTAAATAAAGATGCTATGGCAAAAAAGTTTTTAAAATATAAACTTTTTGGAGCAGTTATTATAGGACTAATATTTGGACTAGTTAGTTCACCTTGTGCATCTGCTCCACTTGTAGCAATTATAACTGTAGCAGAACAAACGGGATGGTTGTATTCATACTTTTTAGTTTTAGCTTTTGCTATTGGTCATAGTGTTTTACTTTTAGCAGCTGGAATCTCTGTAGGATTTGCACAAAGTATAGCATCAAGTAAAATATTAAACAGTATTAGCAAATATATAAATGGATTATTTATAGTTATGCTTATTATTATTGGATTTTATTTTATATATAAAACATATTTAAATTTTTAAAAAAGAGGACAAATGAGAAAAATATTATTCAGTTTAAGTTTGATACTTTGTTTTGCAAATGCAAGTTGGTTTCCATCTGTATTTAATACTCAAGAAAAACAGAAACAAGAAAAAATGTTACCATCAACAAAGTTTTTACAAATTGAAAATAAAATAGGCAAAGTGCCAATGATGTTAGAATTTGGAGCGACTAGCTGTCATAGCTGTGTAGTTATGGGCAAAATGCTTTATAAAATTAAACAAAAACATCCAAATGCAAATATTTATTTTATTGATATTTATGAAGATGATAAAGCAGCTAAGAAATTTAATATTAGAATGATACCAACACAAAAATATTTAGACAAAGATGGTAATGTTATTGAAACACATATGGGAGTTATTAAGCAAGAAGAGTTAGAAAAAAAACTTAAAACCTTAGGAATATTATAAAATATAAAAAGTATTTATTGTTAGTTTTTAAGAACTTATCTTAATTTAGAATATATTTAACTCTTTTTGTTATAATCCTCAAAAATTTACTAAAATTATAAAAGGTTAAATATTTGAACTTTACAAACAAAGAACTTATTATATTCGATTTGGATGGTACACTTATAGATAGTGTTCCTGATTTAGCGTTAAGTGTTAATCATACTTTAAAAAGTATCAATAGAGATATATTCCCAGAAGATATTATTAGAACATGGGTTGGAAATGGAGCAGCTACTTTAGTAAAGAGAGCATTAAGTGGGTGTGCTACTATCAAAGAAGATATTGATGATGAATTATTTTCAAATGCTTTAGATATATTTTTAAAATTTTACTCAAATAATTTAACAGTTTCAACAATATTATATGATGACGTAAAAGAGACTCTTGAAAATCTTCAAAATAAAAACTATAGATTGGCTATAGTTACAAATAAACCATACGATTTTATTGAACCTATATTAGAGTGTTTAGAGTTAAGTGATCTATTTGAATATTATATTGGTGGAGATAGTTTGGAAGTAAAAAAACCAAATCCAATGCCACTATTACATGTTTGTGAAAAACTAAATGTAAGTGTTGAAAACTCACTTATGATAGGTGACTCAAAAAATGACATAATAGCTGCAAATGATGCAAACATGGATTCAATTGCACTAAGCTATGGATATAATTATGATGAAGATATATCTATTTATGAACCAAATATAGTGTTTGATAATTTTGCTGATATAAATAAAGTACTATAGAAGATAAATATGAAAAATAAAATAAAAATAGCAATAGTAGGTGGCGGAATAGCTGGTTCTTCAATAGCTATATATTTAGGAAAACTTGGACTAAACGTTAGTTTATTTGAAAAAAATGATTCAATAGTAAGTGGACCTCCGATTTGTCATTTACATGCTGGAGGAAACTTATATCGTGAAATATCTGATGATTCATGTATCACATTATTAAAAGAATCAATAGACTTATTAAAACTTTATCCAAATGCTATAGACTATAGACCAACAGTTTTAGCTATACCAAAAGAAGATAAAGGAGATCCTGAAGATATATATGATAGATTAAATTTATTAAAAAAAGAGTATGAAAACCTTATTCAAGATGACAATAGCAACAAAGTGTTGTGTTCTAGTGATGAGTATTTTAAAATATATGATAAAGAAACAGTTCTAAATTTAAAAAATAGAGATATAGTAAAAAATCCATCAAACTTTGATGAGTGGATGATACCAGTTTCAAAGAATGTAAACTTTGAAAAATTAAAATTCCCTCTTATTATGGTTCAAGAGTATGGTTTAAATATATTTAGACTATCTGCTAGTGCATCTTTGATGATGGAAAATATAGAAAATATTGATTTATTAACAAATACAAAAGTGATGAATGTTTTTGATGATAAAGAAAAAGATGGATATATTTTAGAATATAGAAAAGATAATAAACAAAAAAGTGAACACTTTGATTATCTGATTAACTCAGCAGGATTTAAAACAGGTAGTATTGATGATATGCTTGGGTTTAAAAAAGATAGATTAGTTGAGTTTAAATCTGCATATGTAACAAAATGGAATGATTGCTCTGATATATGGCCAGAGGTTATATTTTTTGGTCAAAGGGGAACACCTGCTGGAATGGCACAGTTTACACCATATCCAAATGGTCATTTTCAAATACATGGAATGACAGAAACAATAACTCTTTTTAAAGATGGATTGGTGAAAAACTGTTCAAAAAGTTCTCAACCAAAATTATCTCAAAAGTACATAGATAAAATTGATAAAAACTGGTCTGCTTCTGATATAGAGTTAAGAACTAGAAGAGCAATAAAGCATATAAAACAATATATTCCAACCTTTAAAGATGTTCAAGTTGCATCAAAACCACTTTATGGTGCACAGCAAATCCCTGGAAATGAGGCAAGTTTACGAACAGCAGATGTGTCATTTGAAAAAGAGAGATATGCAAGATGTGAAATTGTTAAAGCAAGTTCAGTTTTAACTATGAGTGATTTAATTGTAAAACAATTGATAAAATTAAATTATTTAGAAAAAGATGTTCAAAGTAAACGGAAGTTTTTGTATGATTTTAATTTAGATTCAAAAGAGATAACAAAAGTTGCAGTTGAACTTTGTGATAATAGAAGTTATCCATCTGATTTAGCATACACTAATACACCAGTTAATAGATGTAATAATATAGAGATATAAACTTTAAAAGTTTATATCTATTTTAGAAAAAAGACTTCATTAGTTTTTCTGTATTAACAGATTTCTTTGCTTTTTCTACATCAACAGTTTTCTTTAAATCATCAGCGGTAACATCTTCACCTTTACTGTATGCTTTTAAAGCTTCCTCTTTATTTACAGACTCAACAGCTTTCTCTTTATCAATAGCATTAAACATTGCGTTATAATCTACAGCATTTAAAGATACTGCACAAAAACTTACAGTTAAAAATAATATTACTTTTTTCATTTTGACCTTTCTTTTGTTTGAATTTTGAATTGTATCAAAAGGTTAGTTAAATATAAGAAAAAAATTTAGAATATTATTTTTTTATTTCCCATACTCTTATTTTGTATATCTAGATTGTCTTTTTCTAAAGGGATATTTGATATTTGAGTAAATATCTCTTTTTTGTTGTTATAATAGCTTTCAAAAACTCTTTGTGGTTTTTTAAAGTTTCTTTGAATCTCTGGGTGTAGTTTTAACCACTCTTGATAAAAGTATTTAAATGCTGGAGCTGCAGTTCTACCACCAGTTTCTGTCTTTCTCATAGGTTTATTATCATCATTTCCATACCATACAATAGTTTGTAAACTTGGCGAATATCCACAAAACCATGCATCAATATTATTATTTGTTGTACCTGTTTTACCTACAATATCAAGCCCTTTTATTTTTGCATTTCGACCTGTACCATTTTTAACAACATCATGTAGTATAGATGTCATTAGATATGTTTGTGATGGAGATGTAATATATGATTCATCTTTATCAAATGTTAGTTTTTCATCATATCGATTTAAAATGCTTGATACTAAATATGGTTTTACCATAATCCCATTATTTGAGAATATTGTATATTTTTCACTCAAGTCAAGAGGAGAGATACCAAAACTTCCAAGAGTAATTGACATATCATATGGAATATCTTTAAAACCATATCTCAATAGTTCTTTATAAAGTATATCTATCCCTATCTCATTTACAAGATTAATTGTTGCTAAGTTTCTTGAGTGAACTAAAGCATATCTTAGACTTACTAAGCCTTTATAATCTTTTTCATAATTTCGCGGTTGCCATGTTTTCTCTTCATTATCATTTGATCTATATTTATATGTTCTTGAAATATCTATAAGGTTACTAGCCGTTGAATATCCAAGATTTAATGCAACTTGATAAATAAAAGGTTTTGCTGAACTTCCTGGCTGTCTTAAACTTTGTGTTGCTCTATTAAAAGAAGATTTTTTATAGTCTACCCCTCCAACCATTGCTAAAATAGCACCGCTATTATTATCAAGAGTTACTATTGCACCATTTAAAGTTTTAGTTGTACTTCTATTTGTATCAAGATATTTATCTCTTTGTTTAATTCTTTTATAACCATAAGTTAACGCATCTCTAGCAATCTTTTGTGCTTCTAAATCTATAGTTAATGTTATTTTATATCCACCGGTTCTTAAATCATTTACATTGTTTTTAAGTAATTTAATTGCACTATCTACAATATATGGAGCTTTATTTAAAGATAAAGTTTCATTGTAAACTATAGGGATATAGTTAATAGACTTTTCATACTTTTCATTATTTATCCAGCCTAGAGTTTTAAGTCTATTTATAACTTGATTTCCTCTTATTAGGGCATATTTTAAATTTTTTGTAGGATCATAAAAACTTGGTGCTCTTGGTAGTCCAACTAATATTGCTATCTCTTTTTGATTTAATTGATCCAGTTCTTTATGAAAATATCCCAAAGATGCAGTTCTGATACCGTAATATCCATGTCCAAAATAAACTTGGTTTAGATATCTTTCAAGAATCTCTTCTTTTGTTAATAGTGTTTCTAGTCTTAAAGATAAAAGTACCTCTTTTATCTTTCTGATAAGCTTTTTATCTCTTGATAAAACCATTGTTTTTACAAGTTGCTGTGTTAAGGTACTTGCACCTTCAACTAAAGCCATCGCTTTTATATCTTTAGCAATGGCTCTCATAATAGCATCAATATTTATACCACTATGTTCAAAAAAGTTTGTATCTTCAATAGCAACAAGTGATTCTATAATACTTGATGGAATATTGTTATATTTAACATAAAGTCGGTGTTCATTGTCAAATATATTACTAATATGTTTATTGTTTTTATCAAAGAATTGAGTTGTTAATTTAGGTTTATAATCAATAATTTTATCAATATCAAATCTTATTTGAGAATATAAAGTGACAAGCCACAATAGTAATGCTATAAATAGTACTGATAAAACAAGAAATATTTTTTTTATCATTGTCTAAATTCTCTATTTTTAAAATTACTTTTTAATAGTTGCTTTGTATAATCAGTTTTTGGATTATTAAGTATATCAATAGTTTTTCCATATTCGCAAATATTCCCATCTTTAAGTATAGCAATATCTTCACAAATATTTTTTATAGATTCTATATCATGGCTTACAAATATAATAATAAAGTTTAGTCTTTTTTGTAAAGTTTTTAGCAAATTGATAATAGTATCTTTACTTTTGTCATCTAGTGCAGTTGTTGGTTCATCTAAAAGTAAAATTTTTGGATTGTTACTTAGTGCTATTGCTATTACAACTCTTTGTAGTTGTCCTCCACTTAATTGACTTGGGAATTTATTTTTAAATTCTATATCTAATTCTACAAGCTTTAATAGCTTATCCATATCTTCTTTTGAACAAAAAAATTGTTTGTTTATTTTAGTCATTGGTGATAATGATGTGAAAGGATTTTGTGGAATAAAGCCAATATTGTTATAGTTTAATTCAAAATCATTTTTATATTTAAAATTTGGTTTTAGATTAGATGGTAGCATATTAAGTATAGTCTTAAGCGTAAGTGATTTTCCACTTCCACTCATTCCAACTAAAGCTAAAGAAGATTCAATAGTTATAGCTTTTTGAATATTCTTTAAAAGATCAACTACAATTAACTCTTCGTTAGTTATTGTTAAATCTTCTATAACAAAGTTGGACATGTTTTATTATGCTCTTGTTAGTGTATATATAGACTCAACTAATTTATCAAATTTAATTGGTTTATTTAAAAATATATCTGCTTTATTCTCTTTATCAATTAATCTACCATGACCAGATACAACAATTATAGGTATATTTGGATTTATCTCTTTAATTGAAGTTATCATCTCATTTCCAGACATATTAGGCATTCTAATATCACTTATGATTAAATCTGGTTGTTCATCTTTGAATTTTTTTAAGCCATCAAGACCATCAACTGCAGTTCTTGTACTATTAAAAATCTTTCCTAATGTACTTGACATAATATCTCTTATATCAGCACCATCTTCAACTATAAGTATATTTAAATCTTTTAGTTCATTTAATAAATCTTTTATTACCATATTGTTCTCCTATATTATATTAGTGTATTGTCCATTTGTTTTGGTATATCTATATTCATAAGTTTTAAAATTGTTGGTGCAATATTATTTAATGCACCCTCTTTAACTTCTTTTACATTATCATCTATAATAAAACAAAAAACATCACCAACTGTATGGTTTGTTAAAGTATTTCCATCTTTATCTCTCATCATTTCACAGTTTCCATGATCACTTGTTAGAACTACACTATAACCATTTGCTTTTGCTTTTTCTATAATTGTCCCTAACTCTTTATCAACAGCTTCTACAGCTTTAATACCAGCTTCAAATACACCAGTATGACCAACCATATCTCCATTTGCAAAGTTAACTACAATAAAATCTGTACCAGCTTCTATCCCATTTTGAACAGCTAAGCTTACTTCTGGTGCTGACATCTCTGGTTGTAAGTCGTATGTACTAACTTTAGGTGAAGGGATTAAAACTCTACTCTCATTTTCAAAAGGATCTTCAATTCCACCATTTAAGAAAAATGTTACATGTGCATACTTTTCTGTTTCAGCTGTGTGCAGTTGAGAAAGACCATTTTTAGATATAACTTCACATAAAGTATCTTCTGGTGCATCTTTTGGAAATAGTATTGGTAAAGGCAAGTTCTTGTCATATTGTGTCATTGTGATAACATTTAATTTAATAGATGGTCTATCAAACTCAGTAAAATCTTCTTTTGCTATAGCAGAGCTAAGCTCTCTTGCTCTGTCACTTCTAAAGTTAGCAAAAATTACACTATCATTATCCTTAAAACCATCATAGTTATAAAAATTTACAGGTTCTATAAACTCATCGTAAATATCTTTTGAATATTGTTCATCAATGTATTCTATAACATTTAAAGTAGTATTATTTTTAGCTTTAACCATTGTATCATATGCTTTTTGAACTCTATCCCAGTTATTATCTCTATCCATTGCATAATATCTACCACCAACAGTAGCTATTTTTATATTTTCATCACATATATTTTCTATTTGTTTGATATAACTTTTAGCACTACTTGGAGAGACATCTCTACCATCAGTAATAAGATGCATATAAACTTTTTTACCACCAGTTGCACCTATTTTTGCTAATCCAATAAGATGGTTAATATGTGAATGAACACCGCCATCACTAAGTAGACCAATAATATGAATATCGTTTGAAGATTGAATATTATTTTTTAATATTTCATTATCTCTTAAAGTGTCATTTTGAATAGCTAAATTAACTTTAACTAAATCTTGATATAAAATCCTACCTGCACCTATACTCATATGACCAACTTCACTATTTCCCATCTGTCCATTTGGAAGCCCTACATGCTCTCCGTATGTTTTAATCAAACTGTATGGTACAGTATCAAATAGCTTGTCATATGTTGGTTTTGTTGCATTACAAAATGCATTATAATCACATGAAGTATTATGACCAATACCATCTGTGATAATTAATATTGCCTTATTATTTTGTGACATATTTTTTCACCTTAATATATTTTTGGATATAATCCATTTTTATAAAAAAAATACTAACATAATAGTACTTCAAAAAGGTTAAAAATTGTTTTATTGGTTCTACCGACACTTGGATATTAATATCTTTCAATACATCTCTATACGTGCAGGAATTGGCTTTTTTATAGCTTTTTGCTTAACACTATTTTTAATGCCACGTTTTATTAAATGGGCAAAACAAAGAAAAGCAAGTCAGCCAATTTATGAATTAGCACCTGATTCACATAAAGCAAAAGAGGGTACACCAACTATGGGTGGTATTGTGTTTGTTGCAACTACATTAATAGCAACAGCTTTAACAGCAAAGTTAAATAACTATTATGTTGTAGGTGGTCTTATAACAATAGCTTTATTTAGTTTAATAGGTATAAAAGATGATTTAGCAAAAATTTCATCAAATAAAAATGACGCAGGATTATCTGCAAAGATGAAACTTATTTTACAAGTTATTGCATCATTTGTAGTAATAGGTGTATTGTTTTATGCAAACCATAGCACAGAGCTTTTTGTTCCATTTTATAAATATGCTTTATTTGATATGCAACTATATGCAATAATCTTTTGGGTTTTAGTTATGACTGCTAGTACTAATGCAGTTAATTTAACCGATGGATTAGATGGATTAGCAACAGTACCATCTATAATGGCATTTTTTTCATTATCATTAATAGTATATGTTACAGGTCATGCAATCATAAGTGGATACTTACTAATTCCTAACTTGCAAAATACTGGTGAGTTAGCAATAGTAGGCGCATCTTTTATTGGTAGTCTAATAGCCTTTCTTTGGTACAACTCTCACCCAGCAGAAGTATTTATGGGAGATAGTGGAAGTTTAGCTATAGGTGGATTTATGGGTTATATGGCAATTGTTGCTAAAAGTGAAATACTACTTATCCTTATTGGGTTTATATTTGTAATAGAAGCGGTCTCCGTAATACTACAAGTTGGAAGCTATAAATACAGAAATAAAAAAAGAGTCTTTTTAATGGCTCCCATACACCATCATTTTGAACAAAAAGGTTGGGTAGAAAATAAAATCATAGTAAGATTTTGGATTATTGCTTTTATGACAAATCTATTAGCATTAGCTAGTCTTAAAATTAGATAGTTGGAATTTGTATGAGAATTCTTGGAAAAGGTAAAACAGCATTAGCTATAAAAGATATATATAGTGATGCTAAAATGTATGATGATAATGATAAAGGTAGTTTTGATATAAATAGTGATGAGTTAACAGTTGTTAGTCCTGGTATTCCACCTTATAACTTTTTAGTTAAAAATAGTAAAAACTTAGTTAGTGAATATGATCTATTTGAATCTACTATGCCATTTAGTATTTGGATAAGTGGTACAAATGGAAAAACCACTACAACACAGATGTTGCAGCATATATTAAAAGATAAAGGTAGTGTTTGTGGTGGAAATATAGGTACACCATTATCATATTTAGATATAAACTCTAAAATATGGATACTTGAAACATCATCATTTACTTTACACTATACATCTATAGCAAAACCAAATATTTATATACTTTTACCAATAAGTGATGATCATTGTTCTTGGCATGGAAGTTTTAAAGAATATGAACACTCAAAACTAAAACCACTTGAATATATGAAAAAAGATGATATTGCTATTATCCCTACACAGTATAAAGAATATAAAACAGATGCAAAAGTTTATACATATAATAGTTCTGAAGATTTATCAAATATATTTGATATAGATATAAATAAAATAAAATTTAAAGAACCATTTTTATTAGATAGTTTATTAGCACTAAGTATAGAAAAGATTTTATTTGATGAAATAAGTTATGAAAAAATAAATAAGTTTATCCAAGACCCGCATAAACTAGAAGAATTTAAAGATAAAAATGGCAGGCTATGGATAGATGATAGTAAAGCTACAAATGTAGATGCAACAATTCAGGCACTTAAAACATATAAAGATAAAAAGATACATCTTATATTGGGCGGTGATGATAAAGATGCAAATTTAAATCCATTATTTGAACAATTAGTTAACTATGATGTAGAGTTATATGCAATTGGTAAAAACACTGATAAGTTAAATACTCTATCTATTACATATAATTTAAAATTAGAAAAAATGTATGAATTAAAATATGCAGTAAAAAAAATAGCTAATACACTTACTAAAGCTAGTGTAGCATTGCTTTCTCCAGCAGCTGCATCATTGGATCAATTTGCTTCATATAAGCAAAGAGGTGAGAAATTTAAAGTATTTATAAATTCTTTAATAGATTAAGGTTTATATAAGCTGTAGTTCTATATAATTCCAGCACGAAAACAAAGAGAGATGTTTAAAATTTTTAAACAATGGCTCGATAGCTCAGTCGGTAGAGCAATAGACTGAAAATCTATGTGTCGACAGTTCGATTCTGTCTCGCGCCACCACTTAATTTGTTTAAGTATAAGCTTCAGTAGCTCAGCTGGTAGAGCAGCTGATTTGTAATCAGCAGGTCGTAGGTTCAAGTCCTATCTGAAGCTCCATTTTATTGTTTACGTGCTTATCTATTTAGATAACACACACCAATTTATATTGGGGAGGTTGGAGAGTGGTCAAATCCAGCGGATTGTAAATCCGCCGCCTACGGCTACGAAGGTTCAAGTCCTTCTCTCCCCACCATTTAAATTGCGGGAGTAGCTCAGTTGGCTAGAGCCTCTGCCTTCCAAGCAGATTGTCGCGAGTTCGAGTCTCGTCTCCCGCTCCATTATAAATTACACTGGAAGTTGAGTTCTTTTTGACATTCCAATAACTCAACAAACTCAAAATATTTTATTATTTTAAATCCATTGTAAAAACATTACTATTTTATTTTTAATTTAGGTTATATTAGATATAATTCGCCCACGTAGCTCAGGGGTAGAGCACTTGCTTGGTAAGTAAGAGGTCGTAAGTTCAAGTCTTATCGTAGGCTCCACTTATAAAAATGAGTTAAGAAAACAAAAAAATTTCTCTTTGAATAGATTAGCTATTAGGCTTATCTACTCAGAGAGTAACTAAAACAAATTTAAGGAAAAATTATGGCAAAAGAAAAATTCGAACGAAGTAAACCGCATGTTAACATCGGAACTATTGGTCATGTCGATCACGGTAAAACTACTTTAATAGCTGCAATTTCTGCAGTTTTAACAAACAAAATGGGTGGAGAGATGATGGATTATGATGCTATCGATAACGCTCCAGAAGAAAGAGAAAGAGGAATTACAATTGCTACTTC
>Ga0114922_10000311_pt1 | contig 46879 bp, 39 predicted proteins | sample AartaG_FD_100975 | JGI IMG/M metagenome (GOLD analysis project Ga0114922, IMG submission 100975) | Deep subsurface microbial communities from Aarhus Bay to uncover new lineages of life (NeLLi) - Aarhus_00045 metaG | ecosystem: Environmental > Aquatic > Marine > Oceanic > Sediment | place... | reverse complement strand
ATGGAACTATATTCCATATAGAATGCCTGGAAAAGTCCTTGCTGAGTCAGGAAGAGAGAGAGTAAGTAAAAAATAACACCCATATGTAGAATGCTAATGATCGACCCCTGCAGGACATGTTTCTTTTTATAATGACCGATTTCATGGGCCAGGATGGCCACCAATTCGGGATTGGAATGCTTTTCAATAAGGGTATCGAACAGGGCAATGCGTTTATTTTTTCCAAATCCTGTAAAAAATGCATTGGACTTTGTTGAACGTTTCGAGCCGTCCATGACGAACACGCCTTTCAAAGGATAGTCTACGGATCGGGCATAGCCAAGAATATGTTCTCGAAGCTCATTTTCTTCGAGAGGCGTGAATTTATTGAAAAGAGGCATGATCCAGGTAGGGGCAATGTATTGCACAAACAGAGTGAATGCTGTACTAACCAACCAGGCATAGAACCATGCCCAAATTCCTGCATACTGAAAAAAGGCCAGGATGCCGGCCAGAAGGGGACCTCCCAGGACGATGGAGAGTGCGAGTCCTTTAAGGAGGTCTGTGATAAAAATTTTTAGTGTTGTCTTGTTAAAGCCAAACCGTTCTTCGATGACGAATGTTGCGTAAATGCTGAAAGGTAATGAGAGGATGCTTTTCACCAATATGAGTAAACCGATATAAACCATTCCCGTCCAGATGGGATGCATCGACCAGCCTCGAACAACCGCGTCCAGAAAATTGAATCCCCCTGAGAACCAGAATGCAAGGATCGTCACGAGATCGAAACCGCTCGTGATGAATCCGAATCGAGTCTTTACCCGTGTATACGTCTGGGATTTCCGGTACTTCTCTGCATTATAGACCGTCTCGAACTCCTCAGGGACATCACCGCTCAGGGTCCTTAAATTCAACAGGTCGGCTATAAGATTCAAAACGGATTCCAGTATCAGGGCTGATAGAATGATCACAGCATAAATATTCATATATGATCCCCTGTCAATTTTCTTTCATCATATTTTTTCTAAACTTCCTGCATCGATTGATTCGTCCAGGTGGATTTTTCGATCAAGATTGTCGATGTATTTATTTACGTGCCGTCTGGCAATTCGTTGAATACTGAGCAAGTGCTTTGCTGAAATGTTATCCGTCGTGATATTTTTTCCTCCTGATCCGCATGCCAGGGTGAGGGATGGCGGCAGAGTGTTATAAGTTCCACCCATGGCTCCCTGGGAAGCGGGTGTATTGACAAGAATTCGTCCTGCATTCATAATCGAAGCAAAGTAATTGATTTTCTCATCATCCTTGGAGAAAATGCTCGCTGTATGTCCCAGCCCTCCGTGGACATTAATTTCACGACATTTTTCTATGGCCTGGGCGAAATCGTCAACAATATAGAAAGCGAGTATGGGAGCAAGAATCTCGAGGGAGATAGGAGATTGTATGCCCACTTCCTCGAGTTTTGCAATGAGAAGCATTGTATCCGGGGGGACATCAATATTGGCCATCATGGCGATAACAGTTGCCGGTTGACCGATGACTTCCGTGTTCATGACCTTGAGTGTTTTGTTAAATGCAGCAGTTTCGAGACGTTTTATTTCCGGTTTCGAAAGGAAATAGGCTTTCTGCCGTTCAAATTCATTGATAACATTGGTGGCTATACATCGCCTCACGATAACCGCCTGTTCACTGGCACAAACGGTTCCATTATCAAATGTTTTGGACATGTAGATTTGCTCTACAGCAAAGGGGATATCTGCACTTTTCCCGATATAGACCGGGACATTTCCAGGTCCCACTCCAATTGCAGGATTTCCGGAACTGTAGGCCGCTCTCACCAACCCTACCGATCCTGTGGCCAGAATCAGAGCCGTCTTCGTGTGTCCCATGCATTCGAGGGTTTGTTCTTGTGTGGAGTGTCTTATCCATTGGATACAATGCTTCGGGGCGCCCATGTCGAGAGCAGCCTCGTAACACAGACGGGCTGCCTCAATTGAACTCTTCTTTGCCGAACCATGAGGACGGATTATAATGGGATTTCTTGTTTTGAGGGCGATGAGAATCTTAAACAAGACAGTAGAGGTTGGATTGGTGATGGGTGTAATGGCAAAGATGGGGCCTATAGGTTGAGCTATTTCGACAATGCCGTTCTCTTCATCCTCAGATAGTGTCCCGACCGTTTTAAGATTTTTAATATCTTCATAAACAAATTGGGTTGCAATAATATTTTTAATAACTTTGTCTTCCCATTTTCCCAAGCCTGTTTCTCTGTGGGCGAATTTGGCTAAAACTATTCGATGCTTAAATCCCGCTTCGTAGGCTGCTTTAACAATGCGGTCGGTACGATCTTGATCCATTTGTTTAAATACAGAGGCCGCCTGTTCCGCATTTTCCATAATTTTGTCTACATTGAGACGTCTTTTCTTATTCGAGCTATTCATTTTGTAATGATCTTTATTCGTGTATTCGCCGCAATCTGATCATCCGGATGCATCCCGTTCAATATGGCCATTGCCTCAAGTTTATCCTCGGCGACCCTGAAGCGCCTCAACACATTTCTCAAACTTCCCTTTCGACTCACCGTTTTGAGTATCAGACGATCCGGTTTGACACGGATTCTCGAAGGATTTCTCAGATGTTTAAAACCTCCCATCGTATTTGTAAAATGAGGGGCATATTTTGAATAGTTGTTCGATGTTGTGAATCCATGGAATACATAGATATTGTCTTCTTTTTCGATGAAATAGGACATCACCCGGAGATCATTCCCCTCTGCCTGAATAGCCGATATCACTTTATGTGCTGGCAGTGAATTCACGGTAAGGGCGTTTGAAGATTGGATAGTCCCCTCAATATTTGTTGTAAATTTATCGGCAGCTTGTGAAGGTGAATCGGACTGGTCTAAGGACAGGATGATGATGGCATCCTCGTTTTTTGAAACCATTTGGACCTGAGAAGGCATATTGTTGACCTGCCAATCTCCGGGAATCGGGAATGAGAATCGAAGGGTGGGGTGATAAAATACATTGGTCTCTACATAGCCCTGCCGAGGATCTTCTCCAAACACGATACCATCGACCTTTTCGAGATATTCGTTTCTATTCATTGCATACTGGTTTTTATTCAGCTTTTGTTGCCATTCAACGGTCTTCGCTTTGACGGCTGCCACCCGGTCTTTGGGATTGGGATGCGTGGAAAACCAGCCAGGCAATCCGCTTTGATTTGAACCCGGATGCATTCGCTCGAGGGTTTCGAAGAATTCTGCCATGGTGTTGGCATTGTATCCCGCCTTGCTGGAATATTCTACCCCGAGATCGTCAGCCTGCCTTTCATTGTCCCGGCTGAATCGTAAAAATAGCATGCCTACTCCAAACTGGGCAATCCCGGCGATTTTACGAAAATCCTCGGAGATCATCATGCCGACGCCCAGTCCCAGTTGGGCAAGGGTGGCATGACTGTACTGTTTGGCTGTGTGTCGAGCATTCACATGACCCAGTTCGTGTCCCAATACGCCTGCCATCTCGGCTTCGTTATTGAAATGGGCCAGGATTCCGCGGGTAAAATAGATATACCCTCCGGGTACGGCAAAAGCGTTAATGACCGGAGTATCCAAAACTTTAAAACTGTACTTGAGATCGGGGCGATGGGTGAGGCGTCCCATGCGACCTCCGATTTCGGAAATATAGATGTTGAGTCCGGGATCATCATAGAGGCCGTATGTTTCGATGATCTGTTTGTCCGTCTCCGCACCCAGGGCAATCTCATCGGCCTGAGAAAGGAGCATAAATTCTTTCTTTCCGGTGACAGGGTTCACCGCACAATCCGGATGGATAATGGAGAACAGTGAGCAGGCGATAAACAATCTAAAAATGTTCATACAGAGGAAAAATAGTCGTGATGACTTCATCCCATATAACCGTTTAATCTCTTTTTGCATTGTTCGTTCCTTAAAAATGAAGTATGCCCGGGAATCGCAGGAGATTTAAATTCTCAATGAATTTGGGAATATTCATGAGTTTATATTTCAATTTTTGTATTCTACGATAGGATTCATAGATACGTGCTTCCCTCAACTTGCCGTCTCTGATCAGTTTTTTGATTAATGCGATCGCCCATGTGACAACGCCTTCCTTAAAATAGGCGCCGTTGGCGATGGCGAGGATGTCAACTCCGGCTTCGATGGCATTTTGAACGGCAGTTCTAAGATCATATTCTTTTATAATGGCCCCCATCAGTATATCATCGGATATGACGACACCGTCGTAACTCAGTTTCTCTCTAAGAATTCCGGTGATGGTGGATTTCGAGAGGGTCGCCGGGAACCTCTCGTCCAGAAAGCGATTGAAAACGTGGGCTGTCATGATGACATCTGCCTCTCCGGTTTGAATGACGTTCGTGTAGGGTTCCAATTCGATTTCTGACCACGTATGGGTGACATCTGTCAACCCATGATGAGAGTCGGCGGTCGAACTCCCATGGCCGGGGAAATGCTTTAAAGTACAAAAAACATTTTTTTCATGATGAGCCCGGATAAATTCGAGGGCATGGTCCGTGACAATTCGGGGATCAGAGGAAAAACTGCGTTTACGCTTGCCTATGATGGGATTATTTGGATTGACGTTGACATCTACGACCGGGGCCAGATTGAGATTAATGCCCAGGGTTGTCAGAGTCTGAGCCATAGTCGAGGCCATTTGTCGTGTGAACTCAAGATCATTTTTCATACCGAGGTATTCGGCCGAGACAGTGGGCGGAAAGCCATATTTCTTTTTCAGACGGCAGACCATGCCGCCTTCCTGGTCTAAGGCAATGAGAAGAGGTGTTGATGCAGCCGCCTGAAGTGTCTGAATCAGGGTTCTTACTTGTTCGGGAGATTGTATATTGCGAACATATGTTTTTGTTGAAGCATCGTAATCAAAAAGGACCACGCCACCAAGGTTGTGCTCACGGATGTCCCTCACAATGGGATGTTCATCGTTGACTTCGAGCCCGTTGAATCCGACCAAAAGCATTTGACCGATCATGTCATCGAGAGAGACATCTCCATGCTCCGGCCACCCTGAGAATTGACTCCATCGCCAGGGTATCGCCGTTGCTAACCCACGACTCGTCCATTTTAAGAATTCCCGACGGTTGAATGATTGTTTTTCCTTGATCGTTGTTACTCCGAAATGAGATGACATCATTGGTAATACGATGTCGTATTATCTCATGAGTGTAATCTTTCGAACTTTTTTAATATTAACTGTCTCAATGTGGATAAAATATATTCCACTGGAAACCATTCTGCCATGATCATCCAAGCCATCCCAGCTTGCCGTGTAATACCCGGCTTGCTGATTTGTATTCAGCAGATTTCTGACCACTCTTCCCAGTACGTTATAAATACGAATGGATATTTCCGAATTCTTGGGAAGCCAATACTGAAACTCGGTGTTCGGGTTGAAGGGATTGGGATAGTTCTGAGACAGTTCAAATCGGCTAGGAAAGGATGTCCCGTCGGCCTCGTGAATTCGTGTTAGTTTATTCCTGGCGGTGGAGATTACGGGGCGCATACGAACATCGAAGTTCGGTTGTTGGATGAACGTTTGTCCCTGATTACTACTTATCCTGGTGCGGCCATCAATTGTACCCACATCCAAAAACATTGTAAAGACATCTCCCTGAGTCGGGTATAACAAAACATGGTAATCGGTCCCTGATGTTACTGTTGCATCTATTCCATTCAGGTTGATGAAATTCCAACTGAAGGACAGTACCTTACGATGATCAAAATTGATGGTATTTCCGATTTTTGTTGACGGTAGTCCGTCGTTGTCCGTCCAAACTTCAACTTTAAGGGGTCCGGAGAGTGCGAGATCAATATAGGGATGGAAGAATAGACCGGTGACTTCTCCATTGATGGAAGGTGAAATGCGTAATGCAATCATTTTATCCTCGGTATTGATCACGGCGCTTGATTCCCACGTATCGTAGATCAATATCTCCTGGCCAGCAGTGGAGGGGGGGTAAAGAGATTTCACCATGGCCTTAAATATATTCACCCTTCCCCATCCCCATCTGTCATTCCAAACGGCCCCTGTGTAACCATCGGTGTCGGCATTCTGCGTGATCAAGTTTCTGATACTCCCTGCGGTTAGACCGGGATTCTGCTGGAGCAGGAGTGCTACGGCACCGACCACCACCGGAGAGGCCATGCTTGTTCCCTGGTTTACGAAATGTTTTTGACCTGGCATGAGCAATCTGGAATTTACAACCTTATCCTTTGATTTCGAGGAAGCAATTTTCTGTCCTGGAGCCGAAATATCGGGTTTTTGACGATTATCCCGCGTGGGCCCATAACTGCTGTATGGTGAAATACCATCGGAGCGATCTGGGGCACCCCCCCACCATGTACTGTCACTGTTGTCGGCCCAACGATAGCGATGGGTATAGGAACCCACGATAATGGCACCGTCTGCACTGTTGCTCAAAGTATATTGGGAATCCCCGCCGGTAAGTGTTACATTCATGTTAGGATCGCCAATGACCGCATCATGCAGTATGCAGTGGTAATTCATCATACTACCCGAGTTGTTTGTCAGGTTCAAAGTCCATGTCCCCTGTACCGGTGTCTTTGTTTCATCCCCATCAAACACATATCCCTTAATGTAACGATCGTTGTTGCCTGAATATACTCTGTTGGTGATCGATATCGATCCGTCATCCGTATTCGATGTGCTGGTTCCGTTCGGGTCCTGTGTATTTGTGAATCCGTTGGGAGAGGTCACATTTGCTGAAATGCCTCCATTACCGTCGAACCACACATCAAAGGCGAGATCGTTGTTACCTGCGTCGCTTTCAGGAGTGTAATCAGGAACGTCAAACGTGATTTGAGTCGAGTTGCCGTTTGGGATTGTCCCCTGGAGATGGATATTGTCATCACCGGAATTTCCGGCCGAAACAACGACTGCCCGTCCTGGGCCGCTGTTTGTAAAGGCATCGATTGCCGTTGCCTTTGAAGTAGTTCCGTCATTGGGACCTTCATTGGAGCCGAGACTCATATTTATGACTACGGCCTTACCCAATGCGGCAGCTTTCTGTCGTATATATGAGAGACCATCGATGATATTTGGTGTGGGAAAGGAGTCGTCGCCCGATTTCACAACAATAATGTCCGCCTCTGGTGCAATGCCAGCAAACTTTTGGGTCGACAGTGCAGCTCCATTACCGGCCGCAGTTCCTGTGACGTGTGTACCATGTCCGTTGGTGTCTTGTTCACGTACGAAATTTGCCGGCGATCCGTCTATTTCATCTTCTATGTGGGCCTTGGTGTATTCGACCCCGTAGTTACAGCCCGTCTCGGCAGGTGTGCTCTCTCCCCCTGTCGCCGTAAGGGTCTGGTCCCATATACTGAGTATTCTACTACTGGTGTTTGTGACCGGATCTCTAAAGTCCAAATGCGTCCAGTCGATACCGGAATCGATAATACAAACAATGACTCCCGTTCCCTTGAAGGGGGTATTGTTTACATACCCGGCATGTAGTAAATCCGCTCCGATGCACCCTGTTGCTACATCATTTAGAGGATGAAGGATTTCACCCGAATCCACGTAATCCACTTGATCCAGTCTCGACAGTCGAATCAGTTCCGATGAGGTGACACGGGACGTAACAAATCCCGGCAGTTCGGAGTTGACCTGAATGCCCTCAGAGCGGAGAGCATCCGGGTCGGTCGTGTAGATGATGGCACCGTAGATTTGAGTACCGTCTTCATTAACGCCTATCGATAGCGCAGGGAGTGGCATGGCAGCTTTTCGGAGAACAGGACTCTCCCCGGCGATCACTGCATAAAAACGTGGGTCGAGTTTGGCCAATTCGTGTTTACTCATTGATTGTGACATCAGCACCGTAGGAATGAGTAATATTAAGCCGATTAAAAAGCGTTTCAACATTCTGCGATTCATTTTGTCCTCCTATTTCTTTTGGGGGAGGTGTTCTTCACCTGCATCGATGTACTGGATTCCGTCGAGTTTCACGAGTTCGACCATTTGTGAGGATGTGACATGTGCTGTCACAAACTTTGGTAAGACCGAGTTGACCTGAATGCCCATTGTTCTCAAGATGTCCGGATTTGTCGTATAGATGATGGCCCTGTAAACATTCGACCCCTCTTTATTAACGGTTACGGGTTCAGCACCGGGCGGGCCGCCGCTGATTTGGAGACTCGGTATTTCCTTGGCGATGACCGTCTGAAAACGAGGATCGAGTTTGGCCAATTCATCCCGGTTCAGAGTGAGGGCTTTGTTGCTGGCACACTGAATCATCAAAGACAAAACAATACAGGTCAGCTGAAAAAGGATACCATTGTATTTGTTGATTATCTTAGACATGGGTGATTTCTCCAATGGAGTAATGCGGTTGAAATAATTCTTCGACTGTTTCATAATAAGAATTCTCCATTATTAACGTAAAAGCATCAAAATCGAAATGCCGGAAAAAACAAACACTGTTTGGGAATTGAAAATAAGGATCAATTTGATAAAAAGCATCTATCAATTTCAAAGTAAGAATAAAATGTTAAAAGTCAAGTATTTTCCGATTTGTTTTCGTCTTTTTTCCAATCCATTTCAAAATATCATCGAATTCACTTTCAACTCTACAGTCGCTCAGAAAGCCAAGGCCGATTACCGTTTGCCCCGATATGATTTGAAGGATAATGGTTACATTGACATCAACAAGATTCAAATGATGAGAATAAGCTGAAATTTCGATGGGTATTTAGTTTTTCGCAGGCGCTGTAGACTGATTTTTTATTGGGATGTTAGTGTTAGTGCCCTGCAAAAGAACAACTTACATCATTATTGGGAAGGATGGTATAGGTTCCAGCACTCGGACATACAGGAAATTGGTTTTTAATAAAATATGGCGCCAAGTCATCGTGGGTTTGTGTATAAGAGCCCTGTTCTCCGGCGAGGAGTTTATCCGTGTACCATAGTTGCCCTGCAGTGACAATGGCGCGCTGGTTAGCCACACACTTCGCTCTTTTTGCCGCTGCAGACACGGCGCTAAATTTTGGAATAATTGTGGCGGCGACTACACCAAGAATAGCGACAGTGAGTATTATCTCTATAATTGTAAAACCTTTTTGACTTTTAATAGTCATATCTGAATTTCTTTTATATTCTTTGATCAGATAGTGTAACGAGCATAAAATTTTAGCAATTATTGTGCCATATTAATTGTTATTAGGAGGACGACAACGTTGTGAAAATCACCTCTAAATGGTTTTTGGTGATGCAGTTCAGAGTATAGATCATTGAATTTCAGATATGAAATCTTAAAATTTTCTTTTTCCCTTGACTTTTAGAGAATAAATGTTATATATTCTTATACTTACCTGATATGTATCAAACATTTTAACAATTGATAGTTGAATTTCAGATCGAAATGGAGGTGCTTCTTATATAAAGAGATTTTGAATTCATATCATTCCGAAAGGAAACATATAAAAATGCTTTAAATTTGGAAATCCTGGACTGAGAGGGGCAGATAACGCCACGGGTCTAAAGGAGGCTGTGAGTCTTCTTGAAAGGTGAACGGTAACTTTAATCTACGAGTTTTGGATGAGACGCATTTATTTGATATGACAGCCGGGCTGCCTAAGGTGTTTACACCCTTTTAAAACCGGCTTTTTTTATTTAAAAGCATAAAGGCTCTGGTTCATAATGATTGGAAAAACAATATCCCACTACAGGATCCTCGAGGAACTCGGAAGTGGGGGGATGGGCGTGGTCTACAAGGCCGAAGATACTAAACTTAAACGCTCTGTTGCGCTTAAGGTTTTACCGCCGGAGCTTACCCGCAATCATGAAGCGAAAAAGCGATTCGTTCACGAGGCACAGGCGGCATCGGCGCTGGATCATCCGAATATCTGCAACATTCATGAGATCGATGAAACCGATGAAGGTCAGATATTCATTACGATGACTTGCTATGAAGGTGAAACATTAAAGGACAAAATTGAGCGCGGTCCCCTTGAGTTGCATGAAGCCGTGGGCATTGCTATTAAAGTTGCCCGGGGATTAGAAAGCGCCCACGAGGCAGGGATGGTTCATCGTGACATCAAACCGGGAAATATCATGCTTACGGATCGAGGTGAAGTGAAGATCGTAGATTTTGGCCTGGCCAGACTGTCCGGAATGTCCCGCATTACAAGCGAGCCCAGGACCATGGGAACCGCGGTCTACATGTCACCCGAACAAACACGGGGAGAAGACGTCGATTATCGATCCGATATCTGGTCTTTCGGTACCGTGATGTATGAAATGTTAACCAACCAACGGCCGTTTAGAGGTGAGTATGATCAGGCGGTGATTTATTCAATTTTGAGTGAAGATCCGAAACCCATAACTGATTTCAACAGTGCCGTACCGGATGAATTCGAAAAGATCGTTAATAGATGTTTGATGAAGGATATTAACAAACGTTACCAGATGACATCTGATCTGCTAAAAGACCTGGAGAATGTGAAGCAAAACATGAGTTTAGGGCAACTCATTACCCCTGCGACAGGCACTACTCTACTACATCCTCTGAAGCGGCAAATACGTAAGAACGCTATTCCGGTGGGAGGAGCGATCCTGGCACTGCTGCTGTTATTGTTGCTGCCCCCGGTCCAACGATCCGTGAAGAACTGGTTGAATCTGGATGGGCGCCGTACAGAGATACATTTAGTCGTTCTTCCTTTCAACTCCATAGGTGGTGATTCCAAAGATCAAGCATTTTGTGATGGTCTGGTTGAGACGATAACCAGTAATCTTACCCAAATGGGGCGTTTCGGAGAGTCCTTGAAAGTCGTGCCCTCCAGTGAGGTGCGCAGGACCGGAGTAACAAGCCCAAGCGAAGTGCTTCGGTTTTTTCCAGGAGTCACAACGGTCGTTGAAGCAAGTTTGCAAAAAGTTGATGACAAGGTTCGTGTAACGACAAATACTACTGACCCAAAGACTCTACGTCAAGAGCAATCCCAGGTACAGGATTATCCTGCTCCCAGCCTCTCTTTGCAGGATGAAGTCGTGATCCAAATTGCAGAAATGCTAAATATAGAAATACCGCCACAGACTCGTGCCAGATTAACTGCTGGAAGTACTACAGTAGCCGGTGCCAACGATTACTACTTGCAGGGTCGCGGTTATCTGCAACGCTATGAAAGCGAGCAAAATATTGAAATGGCTATTCTATTATTCAACAGTGCGATTGAGGAGGATTCATCTTATGCCCTGGCATATGCAGGATTGGGGGAGGCCTATTGGCGGAAATATGAGCTTACAAAAGAACTTAACTGTGTCGAACGGGCTCAGCTGTATTGTGAGCAATCGATTCAAATTAATGATAACCTTGTGCCGGTTCATGTTACCCTCGGTATTATACTTAGAGGGAAAGGCCGATTTAGAGATTCAATTAAAGAATTCAAGCATGCATTGAAACTGAATCCTTCTGACTCTGATGCCACTCTTGAACTGGCAATAGCCTATGATGAGGCTGAAATGCTAGAAGAAGCGGAAGGTACTTACAAGACGGCCATTAAATTAAGACCCGATTACTGGGCAGGATACAACAATCTGGGAATTTTTTATTGGCGGTATGGGCCATTGTCTGAAGCGGCAAATATGTTTCGCCAGGTCACAGAATTAACACCGGACAATATTCGTGGTTACAATAACCTGGGGGCTGTTTACTCTATTATGGGTCAAGATGACTTAGCAATCGCCATGTTTAAAAAATCCATCGGTATTGAGCCGAATTTGGAAGCTTCCTCAGGTTTGGGTTATATCCACTTTTATCATAACCGTTATGCCGAGGCTATCCCGATGTTTAAAGAAGCGATTCGTCTGAAAGAAAATAATTGTACACTCTGGGGGAATCTGGCCGACGCTTATCGATACACACCTCGATATTCTTATAAAGCCTTAGAAGCCTACCAACGTGCCATTCAATTAGCCAAGAAGGAACTGGAAGTTAATCCTAAAGATGCGCTCCTCCTTGGTCAATTGGCTTTTTATTATGCAATATCAGGGGACCACAAGAATGCACTTCTCGAGATTTCTAAGGCTCGAAATTTAGCGCCAAATGATGTAACGGTTCTTCACAAATGTGTCCAGGTTTATGAACTCGTCAACCAACGTGACCGGGCGCTTCAGGTCCTACAAGAATTTCTTGATCGCGGCGGCTCATTGGAGGAAATTGATAGAGACCCGGATCTTTTTGAACTCCATGGAGATTCTCGTTACCGGCAATTGGTCGAGCGGGAATGATGATCATCGTCTTATTTCTGATTACCAGGGAACCATGAGTCACAGTGCAACATATGGAAAACATTTTTAGGCACACAATTAACCCGTTTTTTCGTCTTCAGTCCACCCGGGGATGAGGAGCGGGAAAGGAGGACACATGAGTTGCAAATCCCAAACCCATGAAATTACTATTACCGTTGTAAACGGGGAGATTGCTCTGAACCATCCTAACCGAGTAGTGAAAGTTGGTGATACCGTTGAATGGATCTGTCATGATTATCAATTCTTCGTTCATCTCGGACCGAAATCACCTCTCCCTGAAATGACTTACCAAAGCGATGTAGATAATCCGGTAGGAGGAAAAGTGCAAACAGTAGCCCCAAATGATCTTTATAAATACTTAATTGGTGTTCTTTATGACGGCCAATTCATAATCCTTGATCCTGATCTAATCGTCCGACGTTGATTGAGGGGGAGCCGCTTCAACTTCTGGTGCAGTCATTTTCTTACTATGTCCCGGTTAAGAAATCGTGAATGACTTCAGAACACTCGAGCGTCCTTAAATATCCATACGATTTATGCGGATTTCTCTCTCCGTTTATTTCGTAGTTATTGTACACCACTTTATCGACGGCACGTATGCCTCGTGAGTTTTCTTTGAAATCGTTGGCCAGGGTGTAGTCCAGGACCACCTTGTCCTTCAGATCGGAGAAATTATACCAACCATTGACTATGTTCCCGGGTGTTTTGGGTTTTTCTTTGAGGGTTAAATTTTTCTGTTCTGTCAGTATTTTTCGAATAATGATGGGGATGCCCAGGGGAGAACCGATGGTAACGAGGGTATCGATTTCAATATAGGGTACCATCTGTGTCAGCACATCATATGCGATAATGGAGCCCATGGAATGGGCGATGAGGAGGATTTTTTTCTTCCTGTGTTTATAGAGCACTTTTGCTAATTCTGTTCGAATGATGTCTCTTGCCAGAAATTCGTTGTTGTGGCTGTCCTGGATAGTCGCTTTGTAATATGTGTCGAGATCTTCGAAATATCGGCGAATGATGTGATCGGTAATGCGTTCAAAATTGATGGAGAGATCTTCATTTAGGAAGATTTTATCCATCTGTTTTTCAAGGGTTTCCAGTATTTTTTTTCTCAACCGGCCGGGTTTTTTCTTATGGAAATCTTTGGCCGGTCTGTAAGGTGCACTTAGATAGAGGGGATTTTCTTTATCTTTTTCTCTTGGATTGAAAGGTTCAGGATAGAGCATGTGCGCCCAGTAGACGAGTTCGAATCGAAAAAACCACCTGGGGTGCTCAATGGCCCTGAGGCCCTCACGAATCGATTTTTTCCACCATTTCTTGAGTACTTTTCTGGGAGGCTTGTTCCGAAGCCCGTGAATTCCGATGATAATCCTGGACAAATGTAGCTCCTATGTTTCGGAGGTATTTCACTTATATTTCAACTGATTCAATCTTTGCGCGCGAAGCCGTATAATCGGGAATCGGATTTCGGGATTCGGGCTTCGGGAATTTTTATTTATCTGTGCTTCTCTCTACCTGCTGCTGTAGGCAGGTATTTAATTGGTGGTAAATGACTAAAAATAATAAATTTTATGTGAATAATTATGGCTGGTCTTTCAGCCTCAGGATCTCATCGACTGAAAGACAGTTAAGCACATCCTTCTTTTCGAGCCAACCACGGCGGGCGACACCCAGACCCAGTTGAAGGGAATTTAGATCTTCAGGATGGTGAGCATCTGTGCCAATGGCAAATTTGATTCCCATATCCCTGGCACGTTTCACATTGACGTCATTAAGATCTAAACGTTCGTAGTAGGCATTTATTTCCAGGGCGGTATTTGTTGCCCAGCAGGCTTTCAAAACAACCTCGAGGTCGACTTCATACCCTTCCCGTTTTCCAATGATGCGACCCGTTGGATGAGCGATGATATTTACACGGGGATTCCTGGCCGCTGCCACGAGCCGATCCGTAACATTTTGCTTAAAACCGGAATGGACGGCAGCGATAACAATATCCAGTTTGCTCAGGATTTCATCTGGAAAGTCGAGGGTGCCGTCATGTTTGATGTCCACTTCGGTTCCCGCGAGTATGCGAGAATGCTTTCTCTTTTCATTCTCACGGTGTATTTCTTCAATTTGTTTTAAAAGGCGCTCCGGTCTCAACCCTCCTGCGTATGATGCTGATCGAGAATGATCGCAGATCCCTATGAACGTATATCCCAATGACTCTGCCTTTCGGGCCATTTCCTCAATAGATGACGAGCCATCACTCCATTGCGTATGCACGTGAAAATCGCCATTGATATCGTACAGATCCACGAGTTCGGGCAGTCCTCCTTCCCGGGCCGCTTCTATTTCACCCCTATCTTCCCGCAATTCGGGAGGAATCCAGGACATTTGCAGGGCTTCATAGATTTCTTCTTCGGTCCCCCCACCGATTTTCTTGTCTTTTTCGAAAATTCCGTATTCGTTGATTTTGAGACCTTGTTTTTTTGCAATCCTTCGAAGATGGACATTATGGGCATTTGAACCAGTGAAATACTGAAGCGCTGCCCCGAAGGAATGACTTTCAATGGCTCTGAGGTCGACCTGAATATCGCCATCGACCATTACGCTGCCTTTCGTTTTTCCCGAACTTAGAATGCGAATGACTTCAGGAAGCGAGATGAAACGATGCACAACATCTTCACCATAGTCAGTTTCGACCAGGATATCAATATCACCCACGGTCTCTCGCATTCTGCGGATGGAACCCGCTGGGTAGATCCGATCGATATGGGGATGTTTTCTTAATTGATGGACAATACTTTCAACAAGGGGAAGTGCGAGTCCCAAAGGGTAACGACCCACTGATTTTTCCCGAACCTCGATGCCTTTTAGGATGTTTTGGACTTTTTTCTGTCCCAATCCCGGGAGTTGAGCCAGGCGTCCATTCCGGATGATTTGTTTTAAGTCCCTTAGATTCCGGATGCCCAGTTCCTCGTGGGCCAGAGCCAGTGTTTTGGGACCGATGTATTGAATGGAAAGAAGGTCGATTAATCCCGGGGGAACCGACTGGACGATCTCTTCGTACTTTGTCATCCGGTCAAACAATTCAGCGATTTGGCGATTCTTCACGAATCACGACCCCCGGTACTCGATAAAAAATCTCGATTCATGAATGTCCCCGCCTGACTTTTTAAGGGATATCTTCCTTAAACCAAGCTCTTAAGTAGGGTTCCGTATGTTCTTTATAAAAATTAACCTGCGCCGAATGAAATAGAAGTCTGATCCCGATCCGGCTTAAGGCATAGAACTGCTGCCAAAGGAATAGTACGAAAATACCGAACCAGGTCGAAGCACCGATCAATTTACCGATACCCGTGTAGATTAATAATAATACGAAGCCCAAAGAGGCCACGAGGTAAAAAAGTCCGAGAGTTTTACCCATGTGTTGGAATACAAAACTCCAGGAGCGGAGTCCTGTATTGAACATATCTTGTCTCTCAAGAAGAACGGTGCGGATTTTCGCATAGGCGAAAACCATATTGATAAAGAAGATCAAAAACAGGAGGAAGAAAGTTCTCAGAATCCGAAAGCCCACTTGGAGAGGTTCAATATCTATGGCAATCCAGCGGAATAACCACCCCAATCCTCTATCGATCAAAAGAGCAACAACAATGAAACCTAAGGAAAAGACAAAAAGACGCAGGAATCGACAAAAATAGAGGCCGGAGTTTTCGAAAAATTGATGTGCTGAAAATGATTCATCTTCCCGGATAAATACGCCCAGAATACCTCCATTAAGGAAAATGGACAGACATAAATACACGAGGCCACCAATGACTAATAGAACAAGCTCCAGGGATACCAATTGCGAATGAAAGGTTGCGAATTCGAAAAAGGCGCTGCCTCCGATGCCCTGGAGGATTTCCTGTCCCATAAGACTATGGTCGAACATTTGACCCAATTGAGACTTCAGAGGAATAATCAGAATGACACTTAATAAGAATTGAAATCCGAATAGTATAAGCCACATTTTTTTATTATGGATGACCCGATTTATTCCCTGGATGAATAGTGTCCAAATTTCCATATGACTTACTCCTCAAATAGGCAAATTAACCGAAAAAGCTGAAAAGATGGAGCGTTGTCTCAAACCAAAAGAGAAATTTCGTACACAGTCTGGCAACGGGGCCTCTCCGAGATTTGATGGTCCGGCTGTTATTGGAAAAATTCGAGTCCAAGACGAGTTTCCGATCCGGATCCACTTGGGCAAAAACCAATTTTGCCGGTTTTACTAGCTCATATTTTATCCATCGTTCCTTCCCGTCCCAGACTTGCCGTACACGGTCACCGTTTTCAAATACCATGAGCACATCTACCGGAATGATGACTTCTCCTTTTCTGTAGACTTTTATTACAGATCTATAGTTGTCTTTGTCTGTTTTCTGCTTCATGCTGGCGCCGGGTAGAACGACCTTCTCGTCGTTTCTTTCAAATATCCCCTTTGGTGTTCGTTCCTTACCCGTCCAAACCGAAGCAACTTGATAATCGAGTTCGTTTGATCCCTTGAGCACTTGATCGAAGTACCAATTGTAATCCTCTCCTGCGACCTCATTCACGATGTCAATGAAGTCCTGAGAATGGGGATGTTTGAATTTCCACCGTTGAAAGAAAGTTCTCATGATCCGATCCATGCTATCACGCCCGATGATGTTCTCGAGAGTCCAGAGCATGAGGGCCGGTTTTGAGTAGGAGCATGCTCCGTATCCACCACCGATGTACGTCCAGGCATTCCTTAAAATTCTGTCTTTACGAATAACACGGATATAGCTGGAGTGGTGATAGGCCAATTCACCCATACGGATCCCCATGAAATCGAGCATGGATGTCTCTTCACCATAGTATTTGTTCATGATTCGGGCCTCTGAATAGCTTGTGATTCCTTCATCGAGCCACGCTTCTTCGAATTCGTTGTTACCCACGATTCCATACCAGTAATTGTGGCCGAATTCATGAACTGTGACCATTTCAGGTATCTTAATTCCAATGGGGATTTTCCAATATGAACCAACCGTGATAAGAGTCGGATACTCCATGCCCCCGACCGCCATACAATTCGTTGGGGGATCCACGACGGTCACATTGGGATATGGATATGCTCCCACCCATTCAGAAAAGAAATCGAGGCCATTTTTCACAGCCCCGACATATCTGCGAACCGATGATGAATGGTCCTCATCGTACAGTACGGTAATGTCAATACCGTGATATGTTTCCTTGAATGTTCGATATTGGGGCCAGGCTGTCCAGGCAAAATCGTGGACATCTTCGGCTCGAAAATGATGAATTTTATTCAGCCCCAATTCCGTGGTATTCTGCAGTAATCCGGTCGCACCGACAATATATTCTCTGGGAATCGTGATGTTGACTTCATAGACGCCATAGTCGGCAAAGAATTCAGTAACTGCATGGTATTGATGGCAGTTCCATGCGCTATCGATGTACACACCCACTTTGGGGAACCACTGAGCCACAAAAAAGAAATCCTTATAGTATCCGTTGCGTTCGAACACGTAGGGAAGCTGAGTGATAAAATCTACCTCAACTTGAATTTCTTGACCCGGTGGAATGGATTCCGATAGAGGGATTCGCATGACGGTTTGATCATCCTCATTGTCGTCGTCAGGGTGGATGAATTCGAGAGCATCAGTCAGGTCCGATCCTGCTACGCTAATGGAAGTCACATCGATCCATCCCCAGGCTTTTTTCTTACCCAAAACACCCGTTCTTCCTCCCCTCTCCCTGAAGTACGTAGATTGGTTGTTCTTAAAGGCATTCATGTAGAGATGAAACTGAAGCTCATGAACATTGTCCTCAGAAATATTACGCCACATCAGTATTTCATGACCTTGTATCTGTTTTTTCTCGACATCTAAGGTCACTTCGATTCTGTAATTTGCGTTCCTGGGGCTAAGAGGTTTTTCGAAAATAACCTGACTCCAACAAAAACGAATAGACAGGAGTATCATTCCAGTCACTAAACCGCATTTTTTCATTTTCCAGCCCTCATTTACGAAGTTTGATATTATTTAATAATTTCAATGCCCTCTTTTCAATGGAAATGGGAAAATTGGAATGATCCGACCATCCCAGAACGGACAGAGAAAAATAATTTTGAATTTGTAATAATAGGAAAAAATGGATGATGGAAAATGTGATGGATGATGAGCTCGAGGGTGGAATGAACTGGGGCAATGCATTGTTTTTCATGTCATATTATAATAAATTATCGTATGCCTGTGTTAGAGAGGTTTTTTCATGAGTCGTTACTTTCATCGAGTTTCTTTTTTAATTCTTCAATTTTTTTTAGATAACGCGTCTCCTTTTCCGGGCTATTCTTCAGCAAAGTTTCGTAGATACGAATGGCTTTGGCATATTGTCCCTGGGCGGCATATATCTCTCCAAGAGTCGGACTGACAATTTTCTGTTTATCATTTTCCGCATCTTCTAAATTTTCCTCTTCCGATGTGCCTTCCTCGATTGTATCTTCTGAAGCTAAAAGAGGACTTCCCTCTTCGGTTTCTTCTGGCTCTTTCTCAGAAGTTTCTCCAGAGCTTTCCAAAGAAACATCGAATTGGGATAAATCTTCGGATGATATGGGTGTCTCTTCTTTTTTCTCCATGTCGCCGATGTCTTCAGATATTAATTCTTCGCCTTTTGTCTCTGATTCTTCAAGAGTAATGGGCGCCTGATCTTCTTCCGGTGTCTTTTCGCTATCCGCTTCAACAATATCAAAGGAAAAATCATCTTTCTCCGATTTCAACTCAGTTTCAAGAAAATCCGTTGAAGGCGTTTCATCACTCTCTTCAACTGTGTCTTCATCCGGAAGCTCAAGGATAGTTTCTTCAATTAGCGGACTCTCCGTAGGAGCAGGGGACGTTTCGTCTGCCCCTTCCGCCTCTTGAGGTTCATCAGGGGAATCAGAGGAGGGAATTTCTTTTTCTTCCTCTTCAGTTTGTTCACCCGGTTTTTCTGATTCGGAGCTGGAATCCTCTATCGATGTTTCATCGAAAATGATTGTTTCTTCAGCAGGGTGTTCAGACTTGGGAACCTCTTGTGTCTCAATGTCTGACGTGGTATCAGCAATGACCTCTTCAAGTTGTTCTCCCCAGTCAGCTTCTTCCATCGACTCGACCGGAGCCTCTTCCTCGGTCACTTCTGGAGTCCGGTCGTCTTCTTTCTTTTCCTCGGGCATAGTTGCATCCTGGAGACTCCCGTCATAGGAGATTTTATTCAGTATTTGACGGGTCTCGTCGTCCATTGGATCGATGCGGAGAATGTCCTTGTAATGCATGACCGCCTTATTTTCCCATCCTGTTCTTGCCATTAAATCGCCGAGTTCTTTTTGGGCAGACAAGTACTGCTGGTCGTGGGATAAGACTTTTTTTAATTCCGCTTCTGCTTTATCCCGGTCATTTTTAGCCAGATGTGCCTTTGACAGAATAAAATTACCCGTCACATAAGAGGGATGATGTTTTACGCCCTCTTCACAGAGATCGATGGCTTCGTCGATCCGATCCTGTTTTAAATAATAGTCAGCGAGTCGAGCAAAAAGTAAGGATTTGGGATTGTCCTGGAGACGAGCCTCCAAGCGTTGAATAATTTTTTCATCATTCATGATTCTAACCTAGTCAATAAAAGTTAACCTTATTAGGATGATACTTAAAAATATATAGAAAAAGAAATTGAATCGCAAGATATTTTTAAGGAGAATCGTTCAGGATGATATCCTATTTACCAACCGGAAACCGTTCTGTTAAGGATGTCTGATGTGAGTTTTTCAATGGCTTCAACGATGCCGGCCTCTCGCTGAGTCTCGACGTTATCGTAGCTGCCCCATTGTGTGTACGTTTCTTCCCATAAAATATTACGTTTTTTTACATCCTCGAAAACGATCTTTATGGTTATCGTCACCCTGAAATCCGATGCCTTTTCAGTCTGATCATACTGTCCGGCCCGATCCTCCACGCGAAGGATCGTTCCTTGAAGAATGGAATCGCCTCCACGAGGTCCTGAGACTTTCAGTGTATTGTCCTGGGTGATGGCGTCGAAAAGAGCATCGGTGAGTCGTTGATCGATTCCAAATTCTGCTGTTTTGTCCTCAAATAGTGGGATTGCCACTGTTTTAATATGGCCTGGTATGGTCGATCCTGAAAAGGAATAGATACCACATCCTACCCAAAAAATACATTGACCCGTGAGTATATAAATCAATATTTTTTTAATATTAATCAAGGCCATACTCCTTTAACTTTCTGTATAAGGTCCTTTCTCCAATACCAAGGGATTTGGCCGCTTTCCTGCGGTTTCCACCGAAGCGATCCAGAGTTTTTTCGATATGAATTTTTTCGATTTCATTTAACGTGCGTTCATCATCGGGTAAAGGGGAGGTTTGAGTCCTCACTTCAGCTTGAAAGGGTGATCTAAGGTTCGTTCCATTGTATGTTCGCGTTGGCTGTCCGAGAATAAACGAGTGTATATCCTCAACGGCCATTCGAATGTCGAGAAGTACCCTATAGATGAGTTCTCGTTCAGCCTGGTCAGAGGTTTTATGGGCGATGACCGGAAGATTTCGGCTGGATTCGATTTCTTTTCCGATGTGTACTTCTAACATCGCGCGATCTATCAGCCGACCTTTTTCCAGTATGATGATGCGTTCCACGACATTTCGGAGTTCTCTTATATTTCCGGGCCAGGCGTAATTTTGCATGAAATCGAAACCATCCTCAGTGAAACCCTCAAATTGAATGTGATTGGTTTTACACACTTCTTCGGCGAAACGTATAGTGAGGGGCCGAATGTCTTTTTTCCTTTCCCTCAGAGGGGGAATGACAATTTTGACAGCGTTGATCCGATAGAAAAGATCATTCCTAAATTCACCTTTTTTCACCGAGGTTTCAAGATCCTTGTTCGTCGCAGCCAATAGCCTCACATCTACCCGCTGTATCTTCGTACCACCTACACGCATGAATTCCTTCTCCTCCAAAACACGGAGGAGTTTGACCTGGGTACTCAGAGGCATCTCTCCGATCTCATCCAGGAACAGGGTTCCTTCATTAGCCAATTCGAAGTATCCTTTTCGCATCTCAACGGCTCCGGTAAAAGAACCCTTCTCATGGCCGAAAAGTTCACTTTCCAAAATCCCCTCGGGAATTGCGCCACAATTTACCGTGAAAAGAGATTTATCACGTCTGGAACTCATTTCATGAATGGCTCGGGCAATCATTTCCTTTCCCGTACCGCTTTCTCCTGTGATGAGAACAGTGATGTTTGTTGGAGCGACTTGCCGAATGCTCTCCATGACTTGCAGGAAAGCTGCAGATTCCCCTACTAATTCTCCAGTATCAGAAAAGGAATCTGTTGGTTTTTCACTTTGTTGCTGTGCCATTTATACCTCGACGACCATTCCGTCCTTGGCGAAAATTAGATTCAGATGTTGCAATTTTCGTTGCTCTGGGATGGCTTTCTCCTCCATTTCAGGGGGTATGTGTGTGAAAATGACTCTGCTTACTCCTGCGTTAAAGGCAAAATCGATGATGTCTTCAACACGAATATGCGTACATTCTGAAATTAAAATTTGAACTTTTCCTGGAGTTATATTTAAATGTGAAAGGGAGTCTACGTCTGAAGTGTAGATGACTTCATTCTCTTTTTTTTCATAAAATCGGAAGCTATAACTGTCGCAATCGATGCCTTCTTTATTGGCCATCTGTCGGTTTCCGGATAAGTGGCCGTTCCTGATAGCAGACAACCGAAATCCATTTTCTTGATAAACGGGTCCAGGGCCAATAGGGTAAAGTTCAAATTGAAATGGCCATTTATTCCGGAATATCTGGAAATAGGGAAAAATAGATTCGAATCCGGGCAGTAATCCTTGGGGAATGTAGATCTTCAATAGCTCTTTTCGTCCGGTAAGATTCATGAGCTGGAGAAGTGGGAAGAGCCCCGACACATGGTCGGTGTGAGTATGACTGATAAAAATACATGTTATTTGGTTCTGATCTGTTCGGTAACGCACAAGCTGCTGAGCGACTCCTTCTCCAGCATCGATCAAATAGGACCGATGATTCATCTCAAGAAGATAGGCCGAAGCATTTCTCTGGGGAACAGCTACACCGGAAGCCGATCCCAGTATGGTGATTTTCATTTATTCTTTTCCCGGAAGGAGTCGATCGTCTTTTCCAAACCTTCCTCTAAATTTACCACTGGTTTCCAGCCCAGAACTTCTTCTGCCTTTTTATAACTAATGACACTCCTTCTTTGTTCACCTTTTTGAGCCGGTCCGTGTTTTTCTTTAGCCTTATTTCCTGTCTTTTCATTGATGATTTTAAAAATTTTATTTACATCTGTCTCGATACCCGTTCCGATATTGAAAATATCGCTTTCTTCAAAAACAATTGCTTTCAGGTTTGCTCTAACCACGTCTATCACAGAGACGTAATCCCTCGTCTGTTTACCATCCCCATTGATGATCGGTTGATCATCGGATAAAATCTTCTCTGTAAAGATAGCCACGACACCCGCTTCCCCTTTTGGATTCTGGCGAGGGCCGTAAACATTGCTATAACGCAGGATCACATACTTCAAACCGAATACATGTTCATAATAAAAAAGATATTTTTCTGTTGTCAGTTTTGTGATGCCATAAGGAGAAAGCGGATTTGTCGGGTGGTTTTCAGCGCAGGGAAATATCTGTTGGTTACCATAAACGGCTCCCCCGGTCGAAGCAAAGATAAACGTCGGCACTACGAAACGGACACAATTTTGAAGAATATTGAGGGTGCCAAGGACATTCACATTCGCATCGTACATGGGATCTTCCACAGACAACCGTACATCCATTTGGGCTGCATGGTGACATACCACATCAAACCGTTCTTGTTGGAAAATTTTTCTTAGCTCATTGGCTCTGATATCCATGAGAAAAAACTTGGCTTTCGGATTCACATTTTCCATCCGGCCCATACATAGATTGTCGACTATGACCACTGAGTGGCCCTGATCCAAGAAACCGTCTACAACATGCGATGCAATGAAACCTGCTCCACCCGTAACAAGAATTTTCAAATAGTCCTCCTTTCAGGACGTGTGTGCCATTAATTTTCTTTTAACACCCGATTTTGAAGTTTACCAAGCTTCGTAATCGTAATTTCGATTGTATCTCCGTTATTAATGGGAGAAACCCCTTCCGGTGTTCCGGTGGCGATGATGTCACCGGGCTCGAGGGTTAAAAACCGAGATAGATAAACGATTAATTCGGAAATTTTGAAAATCATCGATGAAGTTTTGGCTTTTTGTTTTTTCATTCCATTTAACATCAATTGAATTTCCAGGGCTTGTGGATTACTAATTTCATCGGCAGGAACGAGGTAGGGACCCAAAGGACAGAAGGTGTCCAGGTTTTTTGACCGATACCACGGCTTTCTATTTTTCATATCCTCTTTTTGCATTGTTCGAGCTGTGACATCGTTTAAGATTGTGTATCCTGCGATGTAAGACATGGCTTCATGTTCGGTTATATTCTTACCTTTGCGACCAATTACAAGGGCTAACTCTGCTTCGTGATCCACACGACTGTCCAGCCATCGGGGAATGATGATTTCGGATTTATGAGGAATAAGGGCAGAAGGAGCCTTATTAAAAAATAAGGGCTCTTCAGGAATTTCCTGCTGGAATTCTTCGGCATGAGCCCTATAATTCCGTCCTATTCCGATGATTTTTGAAGGTCGGGCGATGGGCAATTCATATTGGATACCTGTGCTCAATCTGAGACTTTCCCGTTTGGATTGAACCCAGGGTTCGTCTAAGATTTCCCGGATCGTGCTTCCAGAACAATATCCCATTTCCACCAAAACCTGAAGAAATGCAAATGACACTGGATTCTTAATTCCTTTGGCCCTTTGATAGATATCTAGGGCTTGGCTAAGATTAAAAACTCCCTTGGGTGTCTCAACACCGATTCCTAAATCATTTTCCCCCTGTGAAAATGAAAAAAGTTTCACTTCATTACCCTCCATAAATGTCGTCTCATTCTTCCTACTTATAATTATAATTATCTGTATTGATTTTATCAAGACAAAATTGAAAATTCGCAAAAAATGTTTTATAAAAATGACTTGCATAAATTATTTTATTTTTATATATTTAATGTCTTACTGAGAAATGGTATGTTTGAAGAGCTGATACAAAAACTCGACGGGACTGTCAGAAAACTGAGGGGGATGGGAAAACTGACAGAGAAGAATATCGGGGAATCGATGCGGGATATTCGTCGAGTACTCCTCGATGCCGATGTAAATTATCGGGTTGTTAAAGATTTTATCGCCCGGGTTCAGGCGAAAGCCGTTGGAAAAGAAGTTCTCCAGAGCATTGCACCCGGGCAACAGGTTGTTAAAATCGTTAACGACGAACTTACTCAACTTTTAGGGCGATCCAATGTGCCTCTCCAATTGGGACATGTTCCACCTTCTATCATCATGATCGTGGGACTACAAGGTTCGGGTAAGACGACTTTTACCGGTAAACTGGGAGTTTATCTCCAAAAGAGGGGTCGGAGTCCCATGCTCGTTGCCGCAGATATCTATCGACCGGCTGCTATTGAGCAATTAGAGACTCTGGGCAAATCAGTCGATATTGCAGTTTTTTCAAAGGGAACAGAAGCTCCAGTTAAGATCGTTAAACAGTCTGTTTCTGCTGCACGCCAACAGGGGTGCGATACGCTCATACTGGACACGGCCGGTCGGATGCACATCGATGAAACGATGATGTCCGAATTGGAAGAAATTAAACAATCGGTCAAACTCTCCGAGATTCTGTTTGTGGCCGATGGAATGACGGGGCAAGATGCCGTTCGTTCAGCGAAATCATTTTTAGACCGGTTGGATTTTGACGGCATCGTCCTGACGAAAATGGATGGTGATGCTCGTGGAGGTGCCGCTCTATCGATACGGGCCGTCACCGGAAAGCCCATAAAATTCGTCTCCATTGGAGAGAGCCTGGAGGAGATCGAACTTTTCTATCCTGATCGGATGGCCTCGAGAATCCTGGGCATGGGTGATGTCGTTACCCTCGTGGAGAAGGCTCAGGAAGCCGTTGATAGAGATAAGGCGGAGAAACTCGAAAAGAAGTTTGAAAAGCAGGCTTTGACGCTGGAAGATTTTTATGATCAATTACAGCAGTTAAAAAAAATGGGTCCTATGAATCAGATTGCAAGCATGCTCCCGGGTATGGGTCATAAGATGGGAGGACTCAAGGTGGACGAGACTGCAATGGTACGGATTGAGGCCATCATCAACTCCATGACCTATGAAGAAAAAGTCAGGCCTCAGATCATCAATGGCAGCCGTCGAAAGCGTATCGCTATGGGGAGCGGCACCAGTGTACAGGATGTCAATCGTCTATTAAAGCAGTTTCAAATGATGCAGAAAATGATGAAACAGATGAGTCGTTTCGGGACAAAGGGATTCCCGGAGGGTTTCCAGATGGGATTTTAAAACAAATTGATTGTTTGCGATTTTTTTGAAGAATCAAACATTAATAGAACCAATAATAAACAGAGGAGGTCATTTTTTGTCAGTAAAAATACGATTAACACGAATGGGCCGAAAGAAACAGCCTTTTTATCGGATTGTTGTTATGGATTCGAGAACACCTCGGGATGGGCGCTATATCGAATGCTTAGGAACATACGATCCATTAACGAGCCCGGCCGAAGTGAAAGTAGAGGAAGAAAGAACAGCCTATTGGTTGGATAGAGGTGCTGTGCCAACTGATACGGTGAAAAATATTCTTCAACATCAAGGAATCATCCATAAAAGATATTTAACAAAGCAAGGCCTTGAGGCAATAAAAATTGATGAAGAAATGAAGAAGTGGGAAGTACTTCAGATAGAAAGAGAGCGTCGCGGAGCTGCCAAGGCAAAAGCCAAGAAGACTGCCAAAGCAAAAAAGGCTGCAGCTGAGGATAAGGAGCCGGAAGAGGAAGTTGTTGCCTTGGAAGACGAAGTACAAGGGGAAATTGGTGGAGAAATAAAGGTCGATCAGGAGTTGAAGACTGAGAAAGGGCCGGAGGAGAAGGGGGAAGTGATTGAAGAAAAGACCGTTTCTGCCGAAGATGCGGGAGAAGAAGAGAGCCAAGAACAGGTCGAGCCAATCGAAGATGTTGATGTAAAGGAAACGTCTGAGGAAAAGAAGGAAGTCGAAGTAAAGGAAACGGCCGAGGAAAAGGAAGATGTTGAAGTGAAGGAAACGGCCGAGGAAAAGGAAGATGTTGAAGTGAAGGAAACGGCTGAGGAAAAGAAGGAAGTCGAAGTAAAGGAAACGGCCGAGGGAAAGGAAGAAGTTGAAGTGAAGGAAACGGTCGAGGAAAAGGAAGATGTTGAAGTAAAGGAAACGGCCGAGGAAAAGGAAGATGTTGAAGTGAAGGAAACGGCCGAGGAAAAGGAAGATGTTGAAGTGAAGGAAACGGCCGAGGAAAAGGAAGATGTTGAAGTGAAGGAAACAACTGAGGAAAAGAAAAAAGTTGAGGAAAGAGAGGAGAAAGAAGAAGAGGAAGAGATAGAAGGGAAAGCTACGGAAGAAGAAAAAGAATAGGTCGAATTTTGTATTACCAAAATAAGGATCTCAAAGACCACGCGTTGAATATAAAGACTGGGACGGAATCGACACTGAAAATGAGGAGGGAAGGAAAAGATGAAAGAATTCATCGAGTTCATAGCAAAACATTTAGTGGACAATCCGGAAGCCGTCAATGTCTCAGAGGTCGAAGGAGAAAAAACCACCGTATATGAGCTTCGTGTTGGTGATGGAGATCTGGGAAAAGTCATTGGGAGGAAGGGACAAACCGCGAAGTCCATCCGCACGCTTCTATCGGCTGCTTCAGCCAAACGAGGAAAAAGATCTGTCTTGGAGATTTTGGAGTAAAGTCTTTTTTCTTCAGGGGAGATTGAGTGGAAGGGGCTGATAATTTAATTTCCGTAGGGAGAATCGCTCGGCCCCATGGGATTCGGGGTGAAGTGAAGGTAACTCCTCTAACCGATTGGCCCGAAAAATACGAGGAATTCCGTTCCGTTTACCTGGAGCTGGAAGATAAAAATGGTGAATGGGTGGATATTGAGAAAGCGAGGATTCAAGGCAGTCGGGTTATTTTAAAATTATCGGGCATCGATGATAGAACTCATGCTGAGACAATCCGTGGATACAATCTAAAGGTCCGTGAGGAGACGTGTTCTGCCTTACCCGACGGGTCTTACCGAATCTCTCATCTCATCGGCTTGGGAGTGAATACAACGAGCGGGGAGCAACTTGGCACGATTGTCGACGTCATGCGAATGCCATCACAAGATGTCTACATCATAGATGCAGGGGGGAAAGAGATTCTGATACCAGCTGTAAAGAAGTTTATTAAGCAAGTAGATGTCCAGAATAAAGTGATGATTATCGAACCTATCGAAGGCCTTCTTGAGTGAGATGAAAATAGATATCGTGACACCTTTCCCCGAGATGATGAAAGGTATTTTTAACGAAAGCATTCTGAAAAGAGCTCAAGAGAAGGGAATCGTTAAGATCACGGTTTGGGATCTGCGGGACTTTACTACCGATAAACATAGAACTGTGGATGACTATGCTTACGGTGGTGGGCCAGGTATGATCCTCAAACCGGAACCCATATTCATAGCCATGGATGCGATTCTAAAAATGAATCCCGGTGGGGATCCAAAAGTTATTTTTATGACCCCTCAGGGCAGGACATACAATCAAGGGAAAGCCTGGGAGTTCACAGAGGAGGATCATCTTATTTTTCTCTGTGGCCATTATCGAGGGGTGGATGAGCGGGTCATTGAAGCATGGGTTACGGAAGAGATATCCATCGGCGATTATATCATAACAGGCGGTGAGTTGGCTGCCGCTGTTGTTGTCGACTCTGTTGTACGGTTGCTTCCAGGTGTTTTGGGGGATTTCGACTCGGCGGAGGGTGATACCTTTTCAAGTGATCACTTAGATTATCCCCATTACACGAGACCGGCGGAGTTTCGGGGGATGAAGGTTCCAGATGTTCTTCTTTCAGGGCATCATGCAAAGATCAGTTTATGGAGAGAGGAATGCGCGAGAAAAAGAACCGCTAAGAAGCGACCTGATTTATTGAAAAAACGGAATTTACAAATGAATAAAAAAATTGATTAGGAGGTTTTTTCGAATGGATCCAGTGAACATGGTGATTGCTGAACAACTAAAGACAGATATTCCGGAATTCGGGCCCGGAGACGATGTGGCAGTACATTTTCGGGTTATTGAAGGAGATAAAGAACGTATTCAGGTGTTTCGAGGTCTCGTTATCAAGAGACGAGGCAGTGGTATCAATGAGACATTTACTGTACGAAAAGTGTCTGGTGGTGTGGGAGTCGAGAGGGTATTTCCTCTGCATTCACCGAGGGTGGCCAAAATCGAACGAACGAGACAGGGTAAGGTTCGCCGTGCGAAACTCTACTATATACGGAAGTTGAAAGGTAAGGCTGCTCGAATTGAGGAGAAAAGGTAGGGGATAGTAGGTCCTTCATTTTCTGTGAACCGGAAAGGCTTCAGTGTCGTGAATAAACTATACTGGGCCTTTTTTGTTGGAGAGTAACATGTTTTCTTCACAATTGATTAAGGCATTGAAAATTTTAAAGAAATTGACTGTTTTGACGGGTGCTGGGATTTCGGCAGAGAGCGGAGTACCCACATTCCGGGGGGAGGAAGGACTCTGGAAAAAGTTTCGTCCTGAAGAATTGGCCAATGTGAATGCGTTCATGAAGAATCCTCAACTCGTTTGGGAATGGTATGATTATCGGAAGAAACTTATCTCTGAAGTACGGCCCAACCCAGGACATGATGCTTTAGTGAAGATGGAAGCGTTCGCTCCGGAATTCTGTCTCATTACCCAGAATGTTGATGGACTTCATCGGAAGGCGGGAAGTATAAATATATTGGAACTTCATGGAAACATCATGCGAAGTCGTTGTATGGAATGTGGTGTTTTTATCGATTCCCTGCCGTCTGTCATGAAAGGTGACCTACCCCATTGTCAATGTGGTGGTCTATTACGTCCCGATGTGGTCTGGTATGGAGAGATGTTAAATCAAGATATACTTCATTCCGCATTTCGGGCTGCCGAGACGTGTGATGTTTTTTTCAGTATCGGTACTTCAGCCGTGGTTCAACCTGCTGCTTCCCTTCCTATGGTCGCGAAACAAGCCGGGGCTTTTGTCGTGGAAATTAATATGGAACCGACGATCATCTCGGATCGTATCGATGAAACTGTTTTGGGATTATCGGGCGAAGTATTGCCCAAACTTTTAAAAGACACATGGCATATTGAGATGTAGGTTTTCTATGCTTAAAGAAAAGCTAAAAAGAGTTCCTAAAAGGCCCGGTGTTTATCTTTTAAAAAATAAAGAAGGCGAAATCCTTTATGTAGGGAAGGCCAAGGTGCTTAGAGATCGTATAAGGTCTCATTTACATCCGGGTAAGGCGGAGGACCGGAAGCATCGAAGGATGATGGATTCTGTTACAGATTTCGAATCCATCATCACAGATTCTGAAGTCGAAGCGCTCATACTCGAAGCGAATTTTATAAAGGAGCATCGTCCCAGATTCAACATCAATTTGAGGGATGATAAGAGTTATCCCTATATTCGTCTTACTAAGGAATCCTACCCACGCGTTTTTGTGACGCGAAAAATTGTTCAAGATGGATCCCGATACTTTGGCCCATATACGAATGTTGGAGCCATACGCCAGCTCATGGCAGCCATTCGCCGGATTTTTCCCATTCGGACTTGCCGGCTTCGGATTACGGATGAGACGATTCGGTTGAAAAAGCACAAGATCTGCCTGAACTATCATATTGGAAGGTGCAATGGACCATGTGAGGGATTGATCTCTCATGACGATTATCTCTGGAGAGTGGATCAGGTCGTTGCGTTCATACAGGGTAGAAATATCCAGTTGGTACGAGATCTTGAGACTCAGATGAAAGAACTGGCCAATCAGAAGCGATTTGAAGAGGCTGCCAGGATCAGAGATGAAGTTCGATTCATATCCGCATTTCAATCGAGGCAAAAAGTCGTGGATGGTATTTCGGCAGATCGGGACCTTATGACGGTTGCCGCGGATGGATCTGACGCATGCGGTGTCGTGTTTAATGTTCGCGATGGTAAAATTATCAATCGACACCATTTTTATTTAAATGGTGTCGAGGATGTACCAGAAGAAGAAATCCTTGCTTCCTTTCTCAAACAATACTATCTTCGGACGGATTATATTCCGTCAGAAATTTTTCTTACCTCTCCCCTCCAAGAGATCGGGGAATTGAGGGGATGGTTGTCCCAGAAGAAGGGGAAAAAGATAGATCTTTTCATACCCAGTAAGGGGAAGAAGGCGAGGTTGATGGAGATGTGTGCCCAGAATGCACGTCTCCTCCTCGAGGAAATTCAAGGTCAGAGACCCAGGGAAGATGACTGGGTGGCACCGGCAGTAAAAGTGCTGCAACAGGATCTCGGCCTTTCAAGACCTCCAAAACGTATCGAGGCCTTCGATGTCTCCAATATCGGTGGGAGGGATGCCGTCGCATCGATGGTCGTGTTCATGAATGGAAAACCGAGGAAATCGGATTATCGAAGATTTAAAATACGAACGGTTGAAGGAATTGATGATTTTCGCATGATGGCCGAGGCGGTGGAGCGTCGGATATCGCGTCTATTAAGAGAAGATCGGGTGTTACCCGATTTAGTTCTCGTGGACGGGGGAAAGGGTCAGGTTTCTGCAGCATTTGGAGTTCTTCGTCAATTGGGCCTGGTGGATCAACCCCTTATTGGACTTGCTAAACGATTAGAGGAAGTGTTTATCCCGGGATTCTCTGATCCCCAGAATATTCCTAAACATTCGGCCAGTCTTCGCCTTTTACAGAGAATTCGAGATGAAGCTCATCGTTTCGCTGTTCAATACCATCGCACTATACGTAAAAAGCGGACCGTGACTTCTCTTTTAGATTCGATACCTGGGATTGGAGAGAAAAGGCGTAACGCCCTTTTAAAAGCATTTGGTTCGATAGAGGGAATTCGGAAGGCATCCCTCGAGGAGATTGCAGGAGTAAAGGGGATGAATCGGAAAATAGCAGAGGATGTGTTAAAAGTATTGGATAATGAATAGAAAGCTGAAAATCATTTGAATTATAAGCACATTTTTGGTATATTTTTTCTGGGTTCAATATTAACCCATGAAACGATAAGGTGTGAAAACAGGCATGTCGCGTCATGCCATTATAGGACGCACTGTTGAAAGCCATTTTGATGTCATCGCTTTTTAAAAGATGGTCTATGTCATATGATCGAAAATAAAATCAAATCGCGTAGGGAAATTACTGAAATCTGTCGCCGATTAAAAGGGGAAGGAAAAACCATTGGTTTTACTTCCGGGGCTTTTGATCTTCTCCATGCCGGTCATGTTGATTATCTGGAAAGGGCCAAGGCATTATGTGACGTTTTGGTCGTCGGTGTGAATTCCGATATTTCTATTAAAAAATATAAAGGAGATGAAAGACCCGTTGTTAAAGAGTCGCATCGAATGCGTCTCATAGCTGGACTGGAATCGGTAGATTATGTCTTTCTCTTTGATGAGAGGAGAAACAAGAAAAACATTGAACTGCTCAAACCGGATTTTTACATCAAGGCGGGGGATTACAAACCATCAGAACTGACGTCCAAAGAGATTGTGGAGAAGTATGATGGCGAGGTACGCATTCTTCCCATACAGGAAACGATTTCAACTTCTGATGTCATTGCAGTAATAAAAGAGATAAGGGGAGAAGAGGAGGAGCGGTTTGTAGAAAAAGAAAAAACCGTTCATATACGAAAACGCCCGGCTAAACAGATACCGGCCGTTTTTTTAGATCGGGATGGGACTGTCATCGAGGATGTGGGCTATCTCCATGATCCTGAAAAATTGAAGTTTCTGCCAGGTGCATTAGAAGGGATTAAGAAGCTGTACGACATGGGATATCGTATCATCATCGTCACCAATCAGCCGGGTATTGGTATTGGGTATTTTCCGGAAGAAGATTTTTATCGGGTCAATCGGGCGATGTTAAGCGTTTTCTCAGGAGCCGGTATTCTGGTCGATAAGATATACTTTTGTCCTCACAGTAAGTCTGAAACATGTTCCTGCCGAAAACCGGGGCAGACATTGATTGAGAGGGCAAAAGAAGAGTTAAATTTGAATATGCATCAGAGTTTTTTTATCGGAGATAAGACATCCGATATGGAAACTGGAAGGCGGGCCGGCATGCAAACAATCTTGGTGAGAACAGGTTTTGGCGGTCAGGATGGTGAGTATTCGGGAGAACCCGATTTCTGGGCAGAAGATCTCTTGGTCGCATCTGAGATCATTTTAAAAACGGAAAGGGAATGAATGAAAGGAGGGCCATTCGTCCGTGTCGTGTTTTTATAATGATGTAAACAAGAAATAGAATTATTAAGAAGATCAGTGTGATATAACATCCTATTTGAAAGTAGGGATCGACATATTTTATGATGATTTCATTTTGACCTTCGGGTATAAAGAGACTGATTTGATGAAATTTTGTATAATGGGTTTCCGTTTTTTCATGGTTCATATAGGATTGGAAAAATGGATGGTATACGAAATTGACTATTAAAGAGTCTGAAGTCGCGTTATTCACCGATAGATGAATCGAATTCGTTTTTATATGATAATGAATGCCTTCACTCTTACCGCTCTCTTGCCAGTGGAATAGAGGATTTGCCGCCGGATCATCATAGATGAGGCGATCGTCTTCATCATATGCCAATGTACAATTGTTATCCGAAAGCACCTGTCTGAACAATTTTTGCCTTTTCTTCATGATATAGTATTTAACGCCCCATATCCTGAAATATTCGATTGGAAATGACTCACTGTTGAAATTATTATACCTAATTCGAACCATGTAATTAAGGGAAGACCGAAAGTTATTTTTGAGAATAAAAGGATGGTCGTAGCCGCTGAAATGAAATAATTCCCACAAAGTTGCATAATTATAACATAAACAATTCGAGAGAGGAGTACCTTCATAATCGATGTTAAAAGAGAGTATTCTTCCTCTTTGCAATTCGTCTTGATGTGGTTCGGTGAAGGGGATGTTTTCGTGAAATATTTCGAAATTTTTTGGGGGCCCCGATAAATATAAAAAACCAAAATTGATTAATAACAGTGTCAAAGCTATGGGGAAACCTATCTTCTTAAAGATATCATTTCTATTCATCATCATTAAAGAATAACCAATCGAAGTTAAAATGATCAGGTAAAAATTGACAAACAGGTTCAGTCTGAAAGGCCATCGCAATCGGTTAAATATGGGGATTAAAAAAATAATCGGGTTCAACATTCCTGTTGCCCATAAAAGCGTAAAGGTACTTAATATAAGGGCTGTCATAGAGAAGATCATCAACTGATTCGAATATGCCGATTTCATTGTCTTTTTAAAGGAGAGAATATATGACAAAAAATTAATCAGGAAAATCAAAGGAAGGTATTTCCATACTGTCCAGATGAATGGCGTGAATGACGAAGTCAGAGCGTTTGGGAACACTTTATTTATCAATATGATTAAGTAAGTCATCATCAAACAGGCTAAGATCGTGAATACGCTAATCAGTATGTAACGGTATACCCATCCAACCTTTTTATAAAGGGAGATTAAGCCAGTGAAGAGAAAAAACAGAGATGCATAACCTATGTGAGATAGATAAGGCAATACCCTTTCCATTCCAAGTTCAAGATCGTTGAAATAATTATCAGAGAAGGGAAGGAGGAGTCCTTTTATCCAATCAAAAAAGGAAAAACTTAAATCTGAAAATTCTGAGTAGCTTAACTGCGCGCTTCTTGTGTATGAGGATATCATATGATTCCACATTGGTAGGAGAAGAGGAAGGGTAAAAATGGATGTTATCAAGAGACTTAAAAAGATATAACCCCATTTATGAATCATTTTAATGTAATCAATATTTTTATTTTGGAATTTAAATCCAATGACTAAAAGAAGATATGTTAAAATTTCAAAGAAAATGGCATAAATAAAATATTGTATCGATCCGATATAAAACAGCATCAACCTTAAAATGATTAAAATGATATAATTTTTAATGTTGTCGTCTTTCATGATTCTCAATGTCATCAATATAATCCAGGGTAGATAGGCCACAATTCCCGCTATATTCCACCACCCGCTCGATAAAAAGATAACAAAGCTGCTCATAGACCATATGAATCCTCCAATGAATGCGCCTTGATTGCTGTTAAGTATTTTATTTAAAAAGAAATACATCCCTGCTGCGCCAATCAATAAATGAATGATGGTCAAGATGTCAATGGCTGCAAACGGGTGACCCCAGAACGATTTACTTAAAAACACGGATAGATATATGAAAGGGTAAAAGGTAGCGGTAAGGCCTGCCGAAAATGTGGGGGTTCCCAGATGTTGATGAAAATTATAAAAGGGAATTTGAGAATTGGCGATGCTATTGTAATTATGCGAAATTGATGGGAGGACATAGGAGATATTATCATCATGTAAGAAATAGTATGGTTGTTTGATTTCTATGAATACTAAAAATAAAAATAGAACAGTCAGTAGAAATATTAAATAGCGATATCTATTTTTTAAATTCATTATTAAATTGGTCCTTTTTGGGGTCCCCAATTCAGAATGGGTCGTTCCGGATCGCAAAATATAGTACAAGAAATTAAAGAAAAATGCAACACTTAAATCAATTTATTGGAGATTTTCTTCTTGCAATTCATCCACGAAATTGCTATCATTTTTCTATGTTTGACCCGCCAGGATTGGCGTCATATCAAAGGAAGACCGTGGGGCGACGGCTCTAACGGCTACTGGATGCTTTACGTGGCAAATTCGGGAAAATACGATGTCCGATTACGCTTCCATTCTAATCCATCATCGGGTGAGGCCCTTCTGGAGATTGGCGGAAAAATTTTTAAAAAGTTGTTTTTAAAAACTCAAATTTCAAATACGAAATGAACCTCAAATAGTAACGTTACGAAATCACAATAAATTTTGAAATGAGGAGTCCCTGTATGAAGACTTTAAACAGCCGCTTATTACAATCTCTGATTGTTATAGGGATGTTCACACTTTTGGAAATGGGCGTTTCCTGCATAAAAGACACGTTCGATTATCAAACACACTATACGAAGGCAGAATACATGATCCCCATGCGTGACGGCATAAAAATATACACTCAGGTTTACTCTCCCAAGGATTTATCCATGACCTATCCCATGATGGTCAGCAGGACGCCATATGGCGTGGGTCATTATGGCCCGGATGAATTTCGCTCAAGTCTCGGTCCTTCCCTTGATTTTACAAAAGAGGGATACATATTCGTATACCAGGATGTTCGTGGGAAGGGTCATTCCGAAGGAGATTTTTTCCATCATCCGGTTTATATCAAAGAGAAAAAGGACTCGAGGGATATCGATGAGAGCAGCGATATGGTTGATACCATCGAATGGCTTCTTGAGCACATCCCGAACCATAACGGGAGAGTCGGCCAGTGGGGCATTTCATACGGGGGTTGGGAGACGGCCATGGGCATGATCGATGCACATCCCGCGATTAAAGCGTCTTCGCCCCAGGGCACTCCCGGTGATCAGTTTATTGGGGATGACTATCACCATTACGGTGCCTTCAGGCTTGTGTACGCGTTCGGATGGACTGCCGGTAATGCACGAAGGCGCGGTACCCAACGTGTGACCATCGATAAGGACGACGCATACGATTTTTTCCTCGAACTCGGTCCCATTTCAAATGTGAATAAGAATCTTTTCAAGGACCAGGTTCCGACGTGGAATGAATTCATGGAGCACGGCACGTACGATGAATACTGGCATAGTAAAAACGTCATGAAGGATATGAAAAACATCGACCATCCTGTCCTGAATGTTGTCGGGTGGTTCGATGCCGAGGATTATTTTGGGGCCTTGAGTATATATTATGCAATTGAAAAAGAAAATCCAAAAATAAAGAATATCCTCGTTGCAGGGCCATGGAGACATGGCGGATGGGCGCGGTCCAGGGGAGATTCCCTGGGAAAACTCGGCTTTGATTCGAATACTTCGGAGTATTTCAGGAAGCATATCCAGTTCCCATTTTTTAATTATTATTTAAAAGATAAGGGCAGGCTTGAACTGCCCGAGGCAACGGTTTTTATAACGGGATCTAATCAATGGAAAACATTCGATCGCTGGCCACCGGAAGAAACTCAAGTTCGGAATCTCTATCTCCATTCCGATGGAAAACTCTCTTTCACGGAGCCTGACGAGACCTCCGATAATGGTTTCGATGCATTTATCAGCGATCCGGATCATCCGGTACGATATACGGCGGAGAGACGCAAGTCTCAGGGAAATCTCTGGATTATTGAAGACCAGCGATTCGTTGCCGAACGTCCCGATGTCCTTGTTTATGAGTCAGATGTTTTGGAGAAAGACATAACCATAGCAGGTTCTATTATTGCCAGCCTTTACGTCTCCACAACGGGAACCGATGCGGATTGGATCGTAAAATTGATCGATGTCTTTCCACCCGACATACCGGGGGATTTGGCAAATGCCCAGACCATGCTTGCAGGTGAGGTTTTCAGGAGCAAGTTCCGGAACAGTTTCTCCAATCCTGAACCCCTCGTACCGAACCAGGTGACCAAAATCGAGTATGACCTACTTGACAAAGCTCATACATTCTTAAAAGGTCACAAGATCATGGTTCAGGTGCAGAGCTCCTGGTTTCCTCTGATCGACCGGAATCCGCAAACATTTGTCGATATCTACAATGCCGTGGAATCGGATTTTCAAAAGGCGACGCATAAAGTATATCGCTCCAGAGAATTTCCTACACACATAAAATTAAACGTTATTGAATAGAAGTAAAATAGGGTAGAAAAGGTTTACCCTTAAAAAATTATTTGGCCATTATTCTTAAATAATATAAATTAACATCGGGATATAAGAATGAAAGCAAAAAATCTGCTATTTGTTATTGTGATTTTTTCCCTCTCGTCCGCTCTGGCACAGGATAAAGGATTGGAGTATTTGTATGACTTCCTCCAGGGTCAATACCAGGTTGTTGGTAGAGAGCCCGACTCAGACCGGACATACACGGGAACCGTGATTTTGAGAAAAGAAAATGGACAGCTAAAGGTTATCCGTAAAATTAACGGCGAAGAAATCGAGGGTGTCGGTAAAATCGAGACGGTTACGGCGGATGAGGTCACGGTCCTGCGGGTCCGATTTGTTCAGACCGGTAAAAAATATGAAGTCACGTATCTCATTCATTCCGACCTCGACAATTATGCGCGGTTGTCAGGCTATCTGTATCTGCAAGATGGCAAGACGAAACGGGCCGGTTTAGAAGCGCTGTTCATTGATCATCGTTGAGATTTGTCGTAATGATGATGAATTAGAAAAGTTATTCAGACCAATGGAATCCAGTGAAGCTCCCGCGGTTCCATCTCAAGAATCCGAATACACTTCAATTGAACCATTGAACGAGAGTGATATTAAAGTAACGGATAGGAAGGTAAATGCAGATAAGGCTTACACATCGAGGACCACTCATTTAAAAATACCTCGAATGAAAAGAAGCCGACCCAGGATTCACTTGGCAAAATTACAAATATCACTAAAACGGCAAAAGCATGTGATCAAGCAACTCAATAAGATGACAGAGAAGCTGCATGAGATGGAATTGGCAGATTCGCTATTTGTATGGAAATATAAAGATCATGCGTACACGGTGAGGATCCATCGTGCACCTGCAAAAACGACCACAGGATTGGATGAGGTCGTCTACAAGATTTCTACAAGTGAAGGTGGGCATACTAAAACCACTGAAGTGAGAATGAGGCGTGTGGCATTTTCAAACTTTGCCCACTTTATCGATTTCTGGGATCCATTGGTGGCTGTACACGATGATCAAATTGAGGGCTGGTTTCATACGAACAGTGATTTCGCTATCAGTGGTGATGGAGGAGTCGGGCCAAAATTTAATGGTAGGGTGACAACCAGCGGGTATGAAGTGGAAACAGTGGGATCTTTTCCATATGAAATCATAGAATGGGACCGGAGATGGACATTTTCTTACTAGCGATAGTTTTTAATCCTTCCGAAGGTTAACCACAATGTATAGTAAAAAATTTGACAGTTTTAACTAAACATTATTGTCCTTGTCTTCACACAGAGTCCTGGTGCTACGAGTATACGGAGCCGTTTTATGAAATTAGTGCAGGTTTCTATAATTGAATGAAAGGTTGACATAAGTCAAGTATTATATCAATCACATGGAGAGCCTCTACGATGAAACTTAATAAAGTTGTTCTGTCAGGTATTGTTTGTGTGATACTCTCAGATTTTATCATGCATGAGCATTTATTATCGAAAGAACGATGGGAAACTCAAACAACAACTCCGATAAATGAACCGGCAAAGGTCACATGGGATGGTTCGTGCCTTCTTCTGGATTATAACGGGCATCTCATTTTCAAGGCCGAAATAGAAAATGCCGGTAAAGAGATCGATTTTCGAAAAATCATTGATGAGCAGCACGGCATTATCAATCAGGTTCTTAAATGGACGTCGCGTAGAGAATCCCTTCAATTAACAGGACTAATCTTTGCCAGTGATGAATCCTTTCCCTGTGAATCGGATCGTAAGAGAGAAGGGCCGGATATTGTTCGTCACAGCGTGGGGTTGAGCCACAGCTTGTTGAACAGGGCGGTATATGACAGGAAAAGCGATTGGGTGTTGTCCGTAGATTTTCCTTCAAAGGTGATTATCGTGCCAGGGAATGATTCCGAGCATTCGAATGTTTTTAAAATAATTGTTACGGGTCGTGATATTATTCTCAGGTTTCGCCCCCATTTCTATCAGAAGCATAGAGGGCTGATTCATTTCAAACCGTGGGCCTATCGAGTCTGGAAAAAACCTGTGGTTGGCTGGTGTTCATGGTTCGCTTACTTTGAGAATATTACCGAGGAGAATATTAAAAAGACGGCAGATGTCTTATCGGAAGTGTTGGTCCCGTTTGGCCTTGAGTATCTGCAGATAGACGATGGCTATCAACAAAGTCCTGCCGGATTGCCGGAAACATGGTTGAATCCCAATGACAAATTCCCTTCCGGTTTACGAAATTTGAGTCAGTATATTTTACATAAGGCTCTGAAACCCGGTATATGGACGTACACCAGTTTTCATCAAAAGGATTTTGCAGAATCACATAAACAACTTTTTGTGCCTGATGAATCCGGTAATCCTGCCTACGGCAATTGGGTCGGTTATATCTTGGATGGCTCAAATCCAGAGACAATAGAGAAAATAATTCGCCCCCTGTATCGTGGTCTCAGGGAGATGGGGTGGAAATATTATAAAGTAGATGCCTTACGGCATTTGAGGTATGAAGGCTATAACAGTCATTCTCAATATTTTAAAGAAAAAAATATCGATCTCGTGGCGACATACCGGGACGTTGTGAAAATGATTCGTGAAGAAATCGGGGAGGAAAGTTTTATGCTTGGATGTTGGGGGATTCGACCTGAGCTTATCGGGATCATTGACGGTTGCCGGATTGGAGGAGATGGATTTGGTTATGCCGGTCTGGCCCAGTATAATTCTTTTAATAATGTCATATGGCGAAACGATCCGGATCACATTGAACTGTCACCGGAAGAAGCCCATCGATCCAGCATGGTTACTTCATTAACCGGTTCTCTATTTATGCTCACGGATAAACCGGAACTTTACAAAACGGCCCTGGTCGAGCCGGCAAAGCGCTCGGTTCCAGTCCTGTTTACAGTGCCGGGTCAAATATTCGATGTGGATCCCTCGCGGTCATCGAGTCTCCACCTGGTGGCTTCAGAATTGAGTGGAGATGGAATCCGTTCTTTTGATTCTGACCGTACACCCCGATGTCATCTCTATCTTCTCGAAATGAACAAAGACTTCGAGAATTGGATGCTTCTGGGCAGGACCGGTGGTGATATCGACCGCATTCGTTTTAAACATTTGGGCCTTTCTGAAGATAACGAATACCTTGTCTTCGAGTTTTGGTCGAAGAAATTGCTTGGCAGTTTTAGTGAAGTCTTTTATACGGAGGATATCCAACCCAAATACAATTGTCAGTTGTTCTGTATAAGAGAACGTAAATCCCATCCGCAGATCATTGCGACGAATCGGCACATCACATGTGGTGGTCTCGAATTGGATAATGTTATATGGAAAAAAGAGGTTCTTTCTGGTGAAAGCGAGTTGGTGGGTCATGGTCCCTATGTTTTATATGTTTCTGAACCCGATGGGTATACGTTCGAAGAAATGATATGCAGAGGAGTGGAAATCATCGGCAATCAGAAAAGAGGAATCGTGCGGACCATTCAGATAAAGAATGATGAACAAAAAAGAGTGAATTGGTATATGAAATACAGTAGACGATGAGTGTCGTATACAGGACGACGTATCCGGCTGCCGAATACAATTGGTTCTCCATTGAGAAACGATCCCCATAATTTGCGAAGGGACCGCCATGGATCTCCAGAACCAGCGGATATTTTTTATTTGGATTAAAATCTGGAGGTTTGACAATCCAACCATGAATTTGTCGTCCATCATATTGGAAGTAGATGGTTTTCGCATCCCCAGCCCAAACAGGGCTCCGTACGTCTCGATCGAGGTCTTCCGTTATGAGTTTCTTTCCGCTGCCATCTCGATTCATGATGGAGAGACAAGTCACCTGGTAGCCCTGTAACTTGTCATCAAATCCGAGGTAGGCAATCTTTTTTCCGTCGGGAGAAATTTGAGGATCTGAAGCATATTCCAACTGAAATACATCCATCGGTTTCTAGACCTTATATTGACTACCATCTTCAGTCGCCCTCGCCAGGACTGAAAGGGCGATTGTATATGCTAGAAGACAATTGACAAGAATGATGGTCTTCTTCTTTGATCGTTTCTCCCCATGTTCGTTTTAAATGAATGCCTGCTTCTAATCAAATTGCATAAAAGGTTTTAACAAAGGTTCAATGTCCCTGCCCATAGTTTTTCTCGCCGGCCTCAATTCGTTTTTATCAGGGTGCTGCCTTCATATAAGGTATATCCCTTGTCATTCATCACGGACATTTTGGGTGACCGTCTTCTTCTCATGGCCGCATAACCAACTTCACCTTTCTTATTGATGGCGGCAAATGTTTCACCGGGTATGAAATCGGAATTGATACTCTTATATTTATCGACAATCATCTGCAGGGCATCCTCGCAGGCTTGCTGGGGAGATCTTCCCGCTTTCATTCTTAATACCATATAATAAGAGGCACAGGATTTGATGACATCTTCTCCTCGTCCGGTCGCTCCTGCAGCGCCTACTTCGTTGTCGACGTAGAGTCCTGCACCGATAATCGGAGAATCTCCGACACGGCCGGGAATTTTGAAGCTTAAGCCGCTGGTTGTTGTTATGCCCGCGACATCACCATTGGCATCCACGGCCAATACATTCGTGGTTCCATAATGATGTTCCACCTCGGGCCATCCTTCGAATAATGCACTCATCCCCTCAGACTCCTTCAAGTGATCGGGAGGTCCCCAGTCGTCCCTGTCGCTATGGTTCTCTTTCCACCGGAGCCAGATTTTACGTGCTTTTTCGGTCAACAGATTTTCCTCTTTGAAGCCCCATTTCTTGGCGAATTCCAGGGCATCTCTCCCTGCGAGCAGGACATGGTCCGTTCTTTCCATGACGATTCTGGCCACAGAACAAGGTGTCTTGATGTTTTCCAAACAGGCTACCGCACCGGCATTATATGTTTTTCCATCCATGATGGATGAATCCAACTGAACGACTCCGTGTTCATTGGGTAGTCCACCATAACCGACACTTGTATCCTCGGGATCGACCTCGATGACATTGGCCGCCTTTTCGACGGCATCGAGGGCAGACCCGCCTTTTGAAAGGATATCCCAACCTGCTGCCATGGCATTTTTACCAGTCTCATTGGTATGGCTTGTAATGATGAGAGGGATAGTGTCTCCTTTTCTCGGCTGGATTGAATTGGGCTTCCTTAAGAAGAGGGCACCCGCACTGAACCCGATGCTTCGGTTGAGAAAATTTCTTCTGGAAATTTGTTTTGACATGGTTTAACCTCCCAAAGTTATCATTTAAGAATGGGTTATTTTTTCTCTGGAAATTATCTGTAAGACAGATACTTAAGCCCTGAGAAAGAATAATTTTGATTAATAAAGATATATAGTAATATTTTTCTGAGATATAAACAAGATGATTTTTTCTAAAATTGAATTTTTTTAATCAACCTGGATTATTCATCAATGAGTGCCACCAAGACACAAAGTCACCAAGAATAAATAAATTAGGTATTAGTAATTTTTATGACTGAATTTAAAATGGAACGACTTTATATTTTCTCAAAATATTATTTATTATAACTTTGTGTTCGCCAAAGGCGAATCTGCCTCGGGCATGATCTTGGTGACTTGGTGGCATATGAATTTTTCAAATTAGTCAGAAATTGTCTTGATAATGGTTTATTGTTTATTATATTATTCAAAGTATAAAATTTCGAATATTAAATTCAAATAGGAGGGTGCCATGAAGAAGCTGATGTTATCGTTTTTCTTAATTTTAATGATCGTTCCCCTGGGATTTTCTCAGGGAGACAAGGGTCTGAAAGTTTTTATTTCGGTGGACATGGAGGGCATTACCGGTGTCGTGCATTGGGAGGAGGTCAGCCGAACGGGGAAAGATTATGACTATTTTCGGAAGGTCATGACCAAAGAAACCAATGCGGCTATCGAGGGCGCTTTGGCTGCCGGTGCAACAGATATCTTGGTCCGGGATTCTCATGGGAGTGCCAGAAACATTCTCCCGGAATTACTGCACACAGAGGCCAAACTGCTTCGTGATTGGTCCGGTGAGCATCTCAGCATGATGGAGGGGATCGATAATAAATTTGACGCGGTCATTTTTATCGGATACCATGCAAAGGCAGGAACTCCCAACGCCCTTCTAGAGCATACGATGAGTGGCAGTGTCACGGATGTCTCCATTAACGGAGTCTCATTGCCTGAAGCGGGCATCAATGCCCTGATCGCCGGTCTCTACGATGTTCCGGTTGTGTTTTTAGCAGGGGATCTGGCTATTTGTGAACAGGCAAAGGCGATGTTTGGAGAGTTAGAGACGGTTGCCGTTAAAAAGGGAATCGGCAGTGCTGCGTTAAACATACATCCCGATAAAGCGCGCGAGAAGATCCGGGAAGGTGTGAAGAAGGCGTTACTCAATTTAAACAGATACAGACCCTATAAATTGAAACCGCCCTATACCATGGTGCTCAAACTCAAGCAGGAAGAGCTGGTGTTTAAAAAATCTTACTACCCTGGTGGGGAAAGAACGGGTGACTGGGAATTGACCTATAAGAGCAAAGATCTGATGGAAGTCATCAAGGCCTTCTATTGGATGCATTAACGGTTCTAAATCATGATGAAGAAGTTACTCATTTGAGGGGGGCAGCTTTTTATACCAGAAGAAATACATCCCGGTCAGACTAATCAGGAACATCACGAGGGTAATAAAAAACGCGTTAAATGTTTCATTTAATTCGCTTCGCTAATTGATCCGTACCAACGACCAGTTTACTCCTATGGCGTTTGATCTCTTCGAGAATGTCTGCAATGACCTCCGGGTAGTCTTGAGAAATATCGTATTTTTCCGAAGGATCGTGACCCAGATGAAATAATAGAGGTGGATCGTGGTATCGTTTTTTATTGTCGGCTCTGTATGCGAATTCAGTGATAAAATGGGCCTTATAGGGTCCCTTTCGTACAGCATAGAGTTGGGTGCCCCGATAAAAGAACATCGTTTCACGGCTGCTTGATTCTCCATTTAATAAAACTGGTGATAGATTTTCGCTATCCATGATACGATCTGTTGGAACTTTCGCACCTGCAAGATTGCAAACTGTGGAAAATAGATCCAAAGTTGAACCGATATCTGTGATAATGTCGGGTTTGATCCGGCCCGGCCAATAAAAAATGGTCGGCTCACGCATGCCCCCTTCCCATGTCATCCCTTTTCCTTCCTTAAGCAGACCGGCAGAACCCCCCTGCTCATTATATGACAGCCACGGCCCGTTGTCGGATGTGAATACCAGCAGGGTGTTGCTGCTCTGTCCTTCCTCATCGAGGGTTTTCAAAATCTGTCCAACCCCCCAATCAATTTCCTCTACGGCATCACCATACAGCCCACGAATGCTTTTATCCTGGAAATCCTTGGATACAAAGAGTGGCACATGGACCATGGTGTGGGCCAGGTAAAGGAAGAATGGTTTATCTTTCGTTTTTTTGATGAATTCTACTGTCTCTTGTGTGTAGCGTTTCGTAATGGTTGTCTGGTCTGCCGGACGTTCGATGATCTCTTCATTACGCATCAGGGGTACATTCCAGTATTCCACTTTCGGATTCCGGAATGATTTTTTCCCCGGTAGATTACTGACATTATCCATGTCGTTGCTGTAGGGTATGCCAAAATAATAGTCAAATCCATGTCTGGCAGGCAAGTACCGAGGAAGATGTCCGAGATGCCATTTGCCGATGCAAGCGGTGGCATAACCCTGAGTTTTAACGGCGTCTGCTATGGTGATTTCGTCCTCAGGCAAACCGCCTGCAGAATCGGGGAATAGCACTCGTCTAATATCGCTGCACATCCCGTTGCGGATGGGAAGCCTTCCGGTCAGCAGTCCGGCCCGGCTCGGTGTGCATACACTCGCTGCAGCGTAGAAATTGGTCCATTTTTGTCCTTCTCTACAAATGAAGTCGAGATTGGGTGTTCGGATTGTCGGATGTCCGTACGAACCCAAATCGCCATAACCCAGATCGTCGCAGAAAATAATGATAATATTTGGCTTCCTTGTATTTGAGGTGCATTTGCAGGATAGAAATTGAGGGAGGGTTATCCCTATTGCGCTCAAGCCAATGGTTTTTAGAAAATCTCGTCGTGAATGATTAAATTCCTGCATGGTTTTTTCCTCCCCATATTTTTTAGCTGAAAGCTGGCAGACAGAAACCGGAGACCGGAGACCGGAAGCCGGAGACCGGAGACCGGAAACCGGAAACCGGAGACCGGAGACCGGAGACCGGAAACCGGAGACCGGAGACCGGAAACCGGAAACCGGAGACCGGAAACCGGAAGCCGGAAACCGGAAGCCGGAGACCGGAAACCGGAGACCGGAAGCCGGAAACCGGAAGCCGGAGACCGGAAGCCGGAGACCGGAGACCGGAAGCCGGAGACCGGAGACCGGAAACCGGAAACCGGAAACCGGAAACCGGAAACCGGAGACCGGAAACCGGAGACCGGAAACCGGAGACCGGAAACCGGAGACCGGAAGCCGGAGACCGGAAGCCGGAGACCGGAAGCCGGAGACCGGAAGCCGGAAACAAGAACCTGTAGCCAGCAGCAAGAAACCAGTAACCAGCAGCAAGAAACCAGCAGCCAGTATTCGGTTTGAAGCAATACTTCGCTAGTATTTTATCAATGGAAACTCTGTCACTCTTAATCGTGCACAGCCATAGGGGATGAGTTCCAGTGTCTCAATCTTCTCGTCCGACGTCACCGGACTCACGGGAGGATCATCGGAAGAGTTGTTCTTCAGAGTCCACTTTTTCACTCTTTTCCCTTTTACTTCTAATACGACAGGAGCCTCTTCTTTCCATTTCTGATATCCCAGATCGTTTGAAAGATAGACGAGTTCGCCTTTATCAGAGAATGGGAATTTAGAGATTTTGTTAAGATGCACAGATATAGAATTGTCCATATCCTCACCATCGAGAAGTAAACCGTAATTCCAGGGTGTCGCATTCTTAATTTCCCAATCCGCGGATCCCATATAATCAATACTGGTAAATTGTTTCTCTTTCAATGTAATTTTTTTATATTTTTTCCCGATTCTTAAGGAATAATACAGAGGCCCCCGAAGGATCGAAACCGAATTGTTAAATCTTGTTTCTGTACGCAGTTTCATTGGAAAGATGAGTCGAATAGTGTCACCCGATTCCCATTTTCTATCGATTTTGGCAAACGTACCGGGTTCTGTTTCTATTAATTCATCTTGAACACTTAAGTTTGCTCCTTCTGCCCATTCGGGGATTCGGAAATACAATGGGAATGAGGCGGATCTGGAAAGCTGAAGAGTAAATTGAATTGAGCCATGGAACGGATATTCAGTGTCTTCTATGAGATTTACATCGACGTCATTGGCCACTTTTGCCGTCACCTGGCATGGGCCATAGGTTATTGCCGCAAGGCCCTGATCATGGGTGGCCATCCACATGTGTTCCACAAATTTTGGCCATCCTTGATGCATATTAGCCAGACAACAGGGATAGTTGGGCATTAATCCGTATATATTCGACGCGTTTCCGTTCGTACTCCACTCGCGCTTGTCATTGGACACGAACACCTGATT
>Ga0114922_10000310_pt1 | contig 46908 bp, 37 predicted proteins | sample AartaG_FD_100975 | JGI IMG/M metagenome (GOLD analysis project Ga0114922, IMG submission 100975) | Deep subsurface microbial communities from Aarhus Bay to uncover new lineages of life (NeLLi) - Aarhus_00045 metaG | ecosystem: Environmental > Aquatic > Marine > Oceanic > Sediment | place... | reverse complement strand
GCATATCTTGATGTCAGGGGTATTCTTATGGAAAGTGTTCTTATTGGTCTTATCAACTGGACCTGGACAGCCAGGGCAGTCAGAGCACAGACATTTTCACTGCGTTCCAGGGAGTTTATTGACATGGCCAGGATGAGCGGAGTGAAGCCCTTAAGAATTATTTTTACGGAAATAGCACCTAATATGATGTCATACCTGCTGATGGCATTAATACTCCAGTTTGGAGGTGCGATACTCTTTGCAGCCACACTTGATTTTATAGGACTTGGCCCGACGCAGGGAATTTCACTCGGTCTCATGATGAACTATGCGGTACTCTGGGGTGCTCTTCAGTTTGGCTCATGGTGGTGGTTCGTTCCGCCGGGTTTTGCCATAATGGCCATCGTGGGTTCCTTATATATTATGAATGTCGGATTGGATGAAGTCTTCAACCCCAAACTGAGGGAGATGTAGAAAATGAGTTTAAAGGCAAATAATCTTAAAGTCTATTACCAGACCCTGATGGGTGATGTCAAGGCACTTGACGGTGCAACATTTAATATCGTTGATGGAGAGATCATGGGACTGGCAGGCGAATCTGGCTGCGGGAAAACAACTCTGGCCAATAGTATTATCTTCCTGAACCCGCCAATGAAATACATAGAAGGCAGTGTGAAGCTGGACGATGAAGAGCTACCTGTGTGGAGCATGCAAAAAATGGATAAATTCAGATTTAAAAAAGTCTCCATCATACCGCAATATGCTATGAATGCCATGAACCCCACGCGAAAGATAGGAAAAATGATAGCTGAACTTCTCGGTTCCAGAAAGGTAAGCTACAGAAAGACCATACCGGAGCTTGAAAGGAGACTTGATCTTGTTGAATTGACCTGTAATGTACTGAACATGTACCCAATAGAACTTTCAGGAGGTATGAAGCAGAGAATGGTGCTTGTCCTGTCTACCCTTCTTAATCCTTCACTGCTTATAGCTGATGAGATTACCTCCGCACTTGATGTCTCCACTCAAAAAGCTGTAGCAGAGATGCTCGTCGAGTTCAGGAACCGCAAGTTTGTGAAAAGTATGATAGTCATTACCCATGATATTTCAATACTTTATCAGATCGCAGACACTATCCTGGTAATGTATGCGGGAAAACTGGCCGAAAAAGCTTCTACCAAAACAATAGTCCATTCCCCGCGGCACCCGTACACAAAGCTTTTGATCTCATCACTGCCAAAAGTCGGGGTAAAATATTCTGAAAAAAAGCTAGTTGGCATTCCCGGAAATACGCCTCTGCTTCTCGATCCTCCAACAGGATGCCGCTTCAGAGACCGGTGCCCTGCTGCATTTAATAAATGCACAGAAGAGCCGCCTTTTATTGAAATCGAAAAAGATCACTTCGTTGCCTGCTGGAAGGAGTCCAAAAAGAATGCTTAAGATTGATAAAATATCAAAAATGTACAAAACCGGGACATTCGGAGGAAAACTGCTTCCTGCCGTAGTCGATGTCAGTTTTGATGTCAAAGACGGAGAAGTCGTCTCACTTATCGGTGAAAGCGGAAGCGGGAAAAGTACAATAGGAAAAATGATCCTTGGTCTTATTAATATAACTTCCGGAAAGATTGATTTTAACGGAATTGACGTTTCCGCCCTTAAAGGTAAGGCATTAAAAAATTACTACCGTGATGTGCAGGGTGTTTTTCAGGACCCATTTAGTTCCTACAATCCCATCTTTAAGGCTGACAGGATATTTAACATAATACGGAAAGAGTTTTTCCCTAAGATGAATTATACCGAATGGAGAAACAAGATAGACAAATCACTGCGGGCCGTTGGACTCAATCCCGACCAGGTCTTAAATAAATTTCCACACCAGTTAAGCGGCGGACAGCTTCAGCGCTTTCTTATAGCGCGCGCCCTTCTGCTTGATATTCAATTACTGGTAGCAGATGAAATCATAAGCATGCTTGATGCATCCACCCGCGTCGACGTTCTAAACTTACTGGTAGAACTAAAATCGCGCGGACTTTCCATACTCTTTATAACCCATGACCTTTCTCTCGGCTATTACATAAGTGAAAGAGCAATAATCCTCTACAGGGGTTGTATTGTGGAAATGGGTTCAACAGATAAAATATATTACAGTCCACTTCACCCGTACACAAAAATGTTGATGGCTTCCGTTCCGCGTATGGATAAAAAATGGGAAGCGGTAAAAATAGAGTTAAAAGGCAAGAAAGCCGAAGCCGCTGTCGGCTGTGTATATTATGACAGATGTAAAGCTACAGACAGGAAAAAAGAATGCGCTACACAAAGACCTGGACTGATAAAAGCAGAAAGCGATCATTTTGTGGCATGCGACTGCTTCAAGAGAAAATAATTATTTCATTTACCCCATAACTGCTTCCACCAGATGATTTTTATTATCCCCAAAGACAGGAGCTATATTGCCATTTATTCTTCTTCCATCGACCTTAAGCTGGGATATTCCCCTGTTGATATTTTTAGGATTTTTTATTTCTATGTTATAAACAGCATTTCTATATTTACGGATCACTTTATAACCGTTCCATTTCCCGGGAATACAGGGGTCTATTTCCAGGCCGTCATATCGCGGTCGTATGCCCAATATGAACCTGGTAGCTGCCTGATACATCCATGATGCCGTTCCGGTGACCCAGCTGTTGCGTCCAAGGCCGAACTGGGGATGCTCATTACTCAGAATGTTCTGGGCATAGACATACGGCTCGCATTCATATTCATCTATAATATCATTCTTGGCAGCTGGATTTATCTGATTATAATACTCATATGCACGGTCGCCATTGCCGACTATTGTCTCGGCAATAACTGCCCAGGGATTGGTATGAAGAAAGATCCCCCCATTTTCCTTTGCTCCAGGAGGAAAGGTCGTAATACCGCCCCTGGTCCGGTCGTAGCCGTCAAAACCGGGCCAGCTTACCTTGATCCCCTTTGAGGTGTTAAGAAGCCTGTTTAATGAATCCAGGGCTTTTTTTGCCCTGCCAGGTAAAGCCATTCTTGATATTAAGGACCATGATTGGGCATTAAGATATATTTTTCCATGCTTATTTTTATTGGAGCCTAAGGGGGTACCGTCAGAATCAAAATAACGTATGTACCATTCTCCGTCCCAGCTTGCCTGATTAAAAGTTTCTTTCAGTTTATCATATTCGGCCTGACAGGCTCCGGCCTCAGCTGCATCTCCCATATAGTCATAGAGTTCTATCATCTCTAAAAGACCCTTGCCGTAAAGGTGGGTATTAAAAAGCGATTCTGCGCCTGTCCTGAGGTTGACAGTATCATTCCAGTCAGCAAAACCAAGATGCGGAAGCCCGTGACGGCCTTTGTCATTCCTGGTAAAATCCAAAGCCCGCTTCATATGATCCAGGACAGTTCCGCTCTCCTGGCGTTTGCCGTCTTTATCTTTTTCATAATAGGTAATGACTTCGTTTAAAAATCCCATATCCCCGGTCTCCTTTATATAAGCCGTCACGGCCAGTACGATCCAGAGATGATCATCACCATAGTACTTGGGACGGTCGGGCCAATCTTCCGTTTCACCTCCTGAACCTTCCATGGTCAGGGGATTAAAACTATGCATCGCACTGCCGTCTTTTCTCTGGATCATCATCATTTTTTTTAACAACTCCTTGGATTCATCCGGTATGTGGCTGATCACTCCCATCACATCCTGGGAACTGTCGCGGAAACCGATACCGCGTGTGCCTATTCCCAGCTGGTAATACGAGAGGTAACGCGACCAGTTTTTTGTTACAAAACACTGCCGTGGATTATGGATATTAAGCATGCTGTTCATGTTGGGATCGGGAGTCTCTACCTGCATCTTTGATAAGAATCCACTCCAGAAATCACTTATTTCATCAAACGCGTCTCTGACAGCCTCCGGGTCTCTGTATTTCTCAATACCGGCTTTTGCTTTTTCAAAGCTCTGTTCCTGACCCAGCTGGGTAATTAAACTTTTTTCTTCACCCGCTCTGAATTTTCCCAGATGATGCATCAGGGCACCTATATTATCACCCCTATTCGCCTCGTAACTGCCCAGCTCCGCGGACTGAAGTGAAAGCGGATTTGACCAGGTCCCGTATTCATTATCTCCCAGAAATCTTTTCCTATCAGATTCAAAAGAAGAAACAGGATAGTTTGAAGTGAAAAAATTTACGTGGGTCTCCCTGCGCATAAAAGCGTACTGGATCAGTGTAAGCAACCCGTCTTTCTCCCGTATACAGCGTGACTGCATAGTCTGGGGGACCCAATCTGCGTTATTAAACTGTTTCATGGCATCAAAATGTGTATATTCCACCACGCTTACAGCATCTATTTCAATATCCTTGCCGGTTTTATTGGTGATCCTTATTTCCCGGATCTCTCTGGCTTCCCCTATTGGGATAAATATGGTGCATTCCGTCCTTATACCGTAGAATTCTGATATTATACGCATATAGCCCAGGCCGACATGGCATTCATACAGATCATATGGATCCAGCGTGGGTACAAAAAAAGGAGAAAATATCTTATATCCATCCCCCTGCCTGAGCCGGCAGTAAAGAGTCTCGCCTTTAAATTCTGATGAAGGCATCTGCTGGATATATTTTGTAATCCGGTTTAGTGAAGGATCACCTTTACATATCAGGGCACCGCCGGTATGGTCCACGAAACCGCCGAAGTCAAGAGTCCCGATATAATTGATCCATTTAACCGGCGTCCTGGGGTCTGTAATGACATACTCTTTATTTTTATCGTCAAAATAGCCGTATTTCATAATCATTTCCCCCTTAATTTTTCTATTCTTATAAATGATATATATTTTATTCTATAATTTCCTCACCGCTCTTCAATATCATACAGGCTGCATACCTCAAGCTGGTTTTTTATAATATCCAGACTATATTTACCAGAAAGTCCAGCCTTGTCTATTTCCACTCTTTTTATATCACCTGCAGAAATATCAAAATAATTGTCGCTGAATTTACAGTCCGCATTCGCCAGATCCAACTCGACAGATCTGGCATAAGCATCGCTCTTAAGAGTTATTATAAACTGCTCTTCTGTTTCTTCTACATCTGTTTTTATATCTGGGTCCAGAAAATCAAAGTATTTCGGTTTTACAAATAATAAAGTCCCGCCGCTTACATATCTTCCTTTAATGTTATAGGAAAATTCAAGATAAACACTTCTTATACTGCCTCCATCTATCATATCTTTTAAGTCAAGTTCAATACAATTTTTAGCCTTCAGTGGTTCTGCTGAAGCTTCCTGTTTTTTTTCGTTTATGATCTCTGACCTGTTATCCCTGAGTCTTACTTCAATTGTCCCCTGGATTTTCTCCAGAGTATCGTTTATGAGGTAAATACTTACCCTTTTTTTACCATTATCTACAGCTGATATCAAAATAGGTGCATAGAACCGTTTTGCATAATAATGCAGAGCTTTCCAGCGTCCATAATAGTCAATGCTTGACCAGGATGCCACAGGCCAGCAGTCATTAAGCTGCCAGTATATAGAACCCATGCAGCGGCCCCTGTTCCTCCTCCAGTGCTCCGCCCCATACTTTACGGCTTCCGCCTGCAGGAGCTGTGACGTATAAAGCAGGGATTCAAAATCCCCGGGGTATTTGAAAGTCTCAGAAAGATAGGTCAGTATCCTGCCGTTTGCAGACTGGTTCTTCTGGTGTTTTTCCATTATATATGAAAATATATTTCTGTCCCCAGGTATTGTATAACTTTTTATAGTTTTTATTCCGGGGAAAGATTGAAAACCATATTCCGAAGTAAAGCGGAAATAATGGCAGCTGTAATAATCAAAGGGTTTCATGCCGTGCCATACATCCCAGCAGTGGACATCTCCCCTGTTTTCATCATTCGGTTCATCAAATCTTCCGCCGCTTGAAGGTGATGAAGGCCAGTAAAACCGGCCTGGATCATGTTTTTTAACTACCTCCGGGATCACATTTTCAAAAAGCTGTATATACATCTTCTTTATCTTTTTTACCGGAAGAGACAATATATATCTGGGCGTTTGTATTCCGGCAGATGACTGCCTGTCGATCATATCCACTATCCATTCCACTTCATTGTTCCCGCACCACAGGCACAGGCTGGGGTGGTTCCTGATTCTTTTAATATTGTCTTCCAGCTCCAGTTCTACATTTTTTATAAATTCTTTGTCTGCAGGATACATGGAACATGAAAACATAAAATCCTGCCATACAATAATGCCGTACCTGTCACACAGATCAAAGAAATCATCGCCGGGGTATATGCCCCCTCCCCATACACGAATACAGTTAAAGTTGGCTTCGATACAACTTAGTATCAGGTTTTTAGTACGCTCATATGAATATCTGGACATCAGGCTGTCCTCTATTATATAGTTTGCTCCCCTTGCAAAAACAGGCACGCCGTTTATCTCAAACCCGAAGGATCTGCCCCATTTGTCTTTCTCTTGTCTTATTTTAAATGTCCTCAATCCCGTTTTGATCTCTTTTGAATCCAGTATTTTGTTTTCCCTTTTTAAATTTACCAGGATCCTGTAAAGGGGTTGCTTCCCATAACCGTTTGGCCACCAGAGATGGGGATCACTTATCTCAAAGGAGACAATGCTATTTTCTTTTGAGCAGTCAATTCGCTGTTCTCTGCAGATCCTCTTATTATCAGGTGAGGCCACTTCAACTTCCAGTTCAAACTCCCCACTGCTCCAGATCTCAAAACTTATCTGAATATCCAGTCTTACCTTGTTTTTTTTATGGTCCTGGATGATATAAACATCTTTTAAACGTGCACCATCAAAAAATTTTATTTCAATATTTTTCCATATACCCGAGTCCGGGATCTTCGGTCCCCAGTCCCAGCCAAACATACTGTGAGCTTTACGGAGGTAATAAAACCCATCCAGTACCATATCATCCGTCCTTTTCCAAAGGGGCTTTTCTTTTTGCTTTTGTTCAATATAACGGGTAGGGGAAAAAAAGATTATATGTATACTGTTTCTGCCTTTTTTTAAAACTTCCTTTATATCAAACTCGTAGCTGCGGTGCATGTTATCTGTTTCAGCTATCAGCTTCTCATTTATTTTAACTTCGGCAAGGGTATCCAGCCCTCCACAGCACAGAAATATCCTGTCATGCTGCAGCAGATCACCGTTGATATTAAATTCCCTGGTATATTCATAATCGTTATAGGAAAGTGCAAGGGCCCTGTCTTCGTTATCTCTATAAAACGGGTCTTCCATCAGACCTTCGTCCAATAAATCTTTAAAAACAGATCCAGGCACATGTGCATTATTCCAGTGTTCCTCTGCGGTATCTTTCATCTTCCACTTGCCGTTAAGGCTGTAAACCTTCATCATATCTCCCCTGCCCACTCCCGGCTTACTTTTTAAAACAATTTATTTCTGTTTAAAAAAATATTATATTTACTTACTGGACTTATTTCCCGGGAGAATATACCGCCAGAATAAATATAATATTCAGATACAACATTATGAAAAATCAAAAGAATATTTTATTCAATATATACTTCTACGGAGTGGGTCTTATTGTCTTTTAAAACAGGCACTATATTTGATTTTAGTTCTTTTTTGTCAAGCATGACTCTGGTAATCCCTTTGGAAATTCCTTTTGTTTTTTTTACCTCAATCTTATATCTGGTCCCTCTGAATACCCTTTCTACTTTATAGCCGGTCCAGCTGCCGGGCAGACAGGGATCTATTGACAAGCCTTCGTAATCAGGCTTGATCCCCAGAATCGCCTGCGAGATGTTTATAAAAGTCCATGCTGCCGTCCCGGTAAGCCAGGAATTTTTTGCCTCACCGAAAGTCGGGGCATCCCGGCCGGCGATCATCTGACTGTAGCAATACGGCTCACAGCGGTAGGTCTCTATAATATCTTCTTTAGTGCTGGGACAGATACGCAGGTAATAATCAAATGCTCTATCACCATTTCCCAGAATAGTCTCAGCTATGGATATCCATGGATTGTTATGGCAAAATATTCCGGCATTTTCCTTATATCCGGGCGGATAAGAAGATATCTCTCCCAGATTTAGATAATAATGGGAATATGGAGGATGGTTTAAGACTATTCCATTTGGAGTAGCAAGATATTTCTCTACGCTTTCCAGGGCCTTACGGGCCATCCCGTTTGTAAGACCTACACCTCCCATAATACTCCAGCCCTGTGACTCAATAAATATTTTTCCCTCCCTGCATTCTTTGGAACCTACCTTTTTACCATAATAATCATAAGCTCTCAGGAACCAATCTCCGTCCCAGCCGGCTGACTCAACTGCTTTCCTTATAAGGTTAAACCCTTCCTTTAATCTATTGATTTCTTCTTCATTACCAAGCTGGTGTAGCAGCCCTGACAATTCACTGCAGGAGTACAGAAACAGTCCGGCAATCATAACTGATTCTGCTGCTCCGCCGGGCCTGTCTCCAAAAGTCTGGAAGCTCTCCCCTGGATGTTCCGAAAAGCAATTTAAGTTCAGGCAATCATTCCAGTCGGCATGTCCTATCAGGGGCAGGTTGTGCGGCCCCAGGTTCTTAAGAGTATAGTCTATGGAAAGAAAGAGATGATCAAGGAGAGTAACTTTTCTTTCAGGAGCATCCGAATAGCCGACAGTTTCATCAAGAATTGAATAGTCCCCGGTCTCTTTGATATATGCACAGGTAGATACGATCAACCATAAAGGATCGTCGTTAAACCCCCCGCCTACAGCTTTATTCCCCTTCTTGGTCAACGGCTGGTACTGATGATAACAGCTTCCATCGGAAAGCTGTACCCCTGCAATATCCAGGATCCTCTGCCGCGATCGTTCAGGGACCATATGTACAAAACCGAGCAGATCCTGATTAGAATCTCTGAATCCTAATCCGCGTCCAATACCGGTCTCATAAAAAGAGGCAGAGCGGGATAGATTAAATGTCACCATACACTGATACTGGTTCCATACATTGACCATGCGTTCTACATGTTCATTGTCTATCTCTACCCTGTACTTGCCAAGAAGCTCGGACCAGTACTCTTTTAATTTAATAAAAGCTTTATTTATATTTTCAGGGCTTCTGTAGTTCTTGATCTTGGCCCATAATGATTTTTTATTAATAACGTTGGGGGCTGAAAATTTCTCATTTTCCTTATTTTCTATGTAACCCAGTATGAAATGAAGGCGCCTGCTTTCTCCGGGCTTCAAATTTATATTGACCTGGTGGACACCTATGGGATACCATCCGTTTGCAATGGAGTTGGTACACTTTCCTTCTGCAACAGCCCTGGGATTTTCAAAACCGTTATAGACTCCGATAAAAGCATCCCTGCTGGTATCAAATCCATCTACTTTATCGCTGCAGGTAAAATATGCATAATGATTCCTTCTCTCTCTATATTCAGTCTTATGGAAAATAGTATTATTTTCCACTTCCACTTCACCGGTATTGAGATTACGCTGAAGATTGGTCATATCATCCATAGCATCCCAGAGACAAAATTCTACAAATGAGAAAAGAATTATTTCTTTTTTTTGTTTTGTTCCATTGGTAAGAACAAGGTCCCATATCTCCATGTCCTCCCCAAGAGGTATAAAATAAGTGACCTCTGCTTCAACACCTTTTTTCTGACCCTTAATGACAGTATAACCCAGGCCGTGGCGGCATGAATATTCATCAAGTGATGTGCGGGTCGGTTTCCACCCGGGATTCCAGCATGTATCGCCATCCTTAATATATAAATATCTGCCGCCGTTATCTACAGGGACATTATTATACCTGTAGCGGGTCAAACGGCGGAGCCTTGCATCTATATAAAAACTATACCCCCCTGCCGTATTGGAAATAATGCCAAAGTATTTTTCACAGCCCAAATAGTTTATCCAGGGCAGAGGAGTATCGGGCCTCTTAATAATATATTCCTTATTATCATCATCAAATTGACCAAATTTATTCATTATTATTCCTTTTTATTACAAATTTAATATTATTATTTAAATAAGGATAAAATAATAAACCTATCCCACGACAGAAAAGATACTAAATATTATCATACTTTCATTGCTTTAAACAATCTCAAATCCTTCTTATTTCTTCATTTTTAAAAGATTTTTTATTCAATAAAACCATAGTACCCAGGCTGACAAATCGGAGGTTAGCCAAGTGATACGATTCTCTTATAAATACCAGCGATCCAGGTAAGGCCTTACAACTGAGTGTTAAAGATAGATATAATGATTAACTAAATGTAACGATATGCATTACATTTTCTTGACTCATTATTTGCAGAGATCTGACTTGAGATTTTTTATCTGAATACTTTACCACAGTCATTTTCAATTTTATAAGTATTCAGACTTCTCTGTTTAAGTATAAGTTAACGTAAAAGATATGTAAATATAAAAAAAATTTTTTAACAGAATCTCAATTTAAAAAGCATTTACCTTAACCACTATTGATCATTGACTATTTGAATGCTTTTTGTGATGATTCCCTGCTTCGGTCCAATATTTTCGATTAGCTATGGTACTTCTCTGATAATCCTGCATGGGTTTCCCGCTGCCAGTACATTTGAGGGAATATTTTTTGTCACAACACTGCCCGCGCCTATAATTGAATTATTTCCGATTTTTACACCGGCAATAACAACTGCACCTGCTCCTATCCAGACATTATTTCCGACCTCTATAGGAAGACCGTATTCAAGCCCGCTTTCCCTTTCAACGTGATCAACAGGATGCATGGGTGTGCATATCTGTACAGCAGGCCCCAGGAGTACATTATCGCCAAGTTTGACGGTGTTTACGTCAAGTATCACGCAGCCGTGGTTTGCGTAAAAATTTTTACCTATAATTATATTATAACCGTAATCACAGTAAAATTGCGGTTCTATATAACATTCCTTTTCTGTCCTGAACAATTTCTTCAGCAGGGCTTTCCTCTTTTCATAATCTGACGGCTCTGTTATGTTAAACTCATAACACAATTTTTTGGCATATACCCTTTCTCTTACCAGCTCTTCATCCATTGCATTGTACAGCTGCCCCGCTAACATTTTTTCTTTTTCTGTCACTATCCTGCTCCAAACTATTTTATAACTCTGGTCTTTATCAGATCTTTATACCAGAATGCACTGTCCTTTAGTATCCTCTCCTGGGTCTTGTAATCTGTATAAATAATTCCAAATCTCTTGGAATAACCGAACCGCCATTCAAAATTATCCATCAGTGACCATAAGAAATATCCCCTTATATCTGCTCCCTTCTGATTAAGCTCTGCGATTACTTTCAAATGATCCCTTAGAAAATTTATACGCTTGCTGTCATGCACTTTTCCGTCTCTCGATATTTTATCCTTGAATGCAGCGCCATTTTCAGTGATATATATGGGTATCCCGGTATAGTCCTCTCTGAGTCTTGTTATGAGTTTGGTCAAAGCCTCCGGCGCTATCTCCCAATCCATTTCAGTTCTCTTAAAATTTCCATGGATCTTTGTAAATTTCAATTCTAAATCCGGCGAAGATTTAATCAATTCACGTGTATAATAATTTACTCCCAGAAAATCGTTTTTAACTGATATTTTTTGCAGGTCTCCGTCCCTTACAAAATCAAAACCACCTATCAATTCTTTATATACCCCTTTCATGTCTTCAGGATAACTGGCCCTGAAAAGCGGGTCCAAAAACCACCTGTTATATTGACCGTCAAATATGGAATCTGCTTTTTTGTCCTCTTTGGAATCAGATGCAGAATATGAGGTGTATAAATTAAGGGTTATTCCTATTCCACTATTTTTAAAATTAAATTTTCTAAAATTTTCTACTGCAGCGCCGTGGGACATTAAAATGTGGTGTGCCGCTATAACGGCTTCCCTTAAATCTTTATGTCCAGGTGCATGTGCACCATCATGATAACCAAAAATCGAAGCGCAGAGGGGCTCGTTATGAGTTATCCATAATCTTACGGAGTCATCAAGCTCTTCAAATACCTTAGCTGAGTATTCTTCAAACCACTTAACTATATCCCTGTTCAGCCACCCGCCCATATTATAGGCCCATAACGGCAGGTCCCAGTGATATAAAGTAATAACCGGATTTATATTTTTTTTATTCAACTCATCTACGAGTCTCTTATAAAAATCCATTCCTTTTGGATTGTACTTTCCTTTTTCAGGGAAAATCCTGGGCCATGCAACCGAAAATCTATATGCATCAATTCCTATTTTTTCCATTAATTTTATATCTTCTTTATACCTGTGATAATGGTCACAAGCGATATCACCGGTATGTCCCCTGTATGTTTTCCCTGGAGTTTTTGAAAATGCATCCCATATGGAAGGGGTTCTGCCGTCTTCAGCAGCGGCACCTTCTATCTGATAGGATGCTGTTGCGGTACCGAAAATAAAATCTTTTTTAAATTTCTTTGTCATTTTACTCCTTTACACCCACTGATACCTGTGATTCACCCTTATATATAAAACCAGCTCTTAAGTAAATGACAATTATTTTATTACAGATATTATTCCATATAGAAATTCTCTTGATGAGTATTGCTATGTTTTAAATTGGATAATTATTTGATTTGAGCTCCCATGAATCAACTGGCCGGTATCTTTACCTTTTAATCAATTTTAAATCTACTTATAAACCTTCTCTGTCTTTTTATCAAATAAATATAATTGATCAATATCTACATGTATTGTTGCCTTTTCACCGCTGCTATATTTACATTTTGGATTGACTCTGGCTGTTATAAGTACTCCTTCAATATCAACATATAAATATATTTCCGCACCCATTGGTTCCGTGACTTCAACGTCTGCTTTGATAGTATTTCCTTTTGAGGTATTCTGTATAAAATTGCTGTCCTCCATATCCTCGGGCCTGATTCCCAGCACTACTTCCTTTCCAACAAGCTTGTTATCTTTTATTATTTTTTTAATTTTGTCAGTTGTGTCAAGTTCAAAGATATTGTTTTTAAGAGTCATCCTGCCAGTTACGGTGACATCTAAGAAATTCATCGCAGGGCTTCCTATAAAGCCTGCTACAAACATATTATTGGGATTATCATAAACTTCCTGAGGTTTACCGGTCTGCTGTGCTATTCCATCTTTTAGAATGATTATTTTACTTGCCATAGTCATCGCTTCGGTCTGATCATGAGTAACATAGACTATAGTAGCATTAAGCCTCTGATGCAGTTTTGCAATCTCTGTTCTCATCTGGACTCTGAGTTTTGCATCCAGATTGGACAGCGGTTCATCCATCAAAAATACTTTTGGATCCCTTACAATAGCTCTGCCCAGAGCAACTCTCTGTCTCTGCCCTCCAGAAAGCTGTTTGGGCTTTCTTTTAAGCAGGTCCTCTATCTCTAATATTTTTGCTGCTTCTTGTACTCTTCTTTCAATTTCTTTTTTTGGAGTCCTTCGCAGTTTCAGCCCAAATGCCATGTTGTCATAGACATTAAAATGGGGATAAAGAGCATAATTTTGAAAGACCATTGCTATGTCCCTGTCCTTGGGGGCAACTTCATTAACCAATCTGTCATCTATATAGATCTCACCCTCTGTTACCTCTTCCAAGCCTGCTATCATACGCAGAGTAGTAGTCTTTCCACAGCCGGATGGTCCTACCAGTACAACAAATTCCTTGTCTTCTATTGTATCGTTTAAATTATTTACAGCTACTACATCCTCAAATTTCTTAGTTATATTTTTAAGAACAACTTTTGCCATTTTTTCTTCTCTTGTATATCAAATAATAATAGATTATTAAATAATTATTGATTATAAAACAAAAAATAATTATTTTCTATAGTTAGATATATAATTCATTCCATAAGGATCCCTGCCGGCAAGAAAATCTGCTGCTTTTATTGCTTTTAAAAGGCCTTTTACCAGAGGATCGGCTATGGGAGCGCACAGACAATTTGCAATACCCATTGTTATAAAGTTAATATTAAGCTGGTCTCTATCCGGCATTCCAAAACTAACATTAGAATATCCGCCCGTGATAGACACTCCGAACTCTCCGGCAACTCTTCTTTGAGTCTCCAATGTAATCCTGGCTGAATCTGAATTTGTGGCATTAGCCATTACCAGGCAATCAAATACTATATCTTCTCTTTTTATTCCCTCAGATTCGGCTCTTTTTATTATTTTTTCTGCAATTTTAAATCTCTTTTCAACATCATATGAAATACCTTCATCATCCATGGTAAGACATATTACCGCGCTTCCGCTTTCCTTTACTATAGGCAATATTTCTCCAAGGGAACTCTCTTTGCCGTTTACCGAATTTATAAGAGCTTTGTATGGATAAACATCCAGAGCTGCCTTTAGCGCATTCGGATTTGCAGAATCCAGGCAAAGAGGCCTGCCGGTCACTTCCATTACCGCCTTTACTGCTTTGGGCAGAATCTCCGCTTCATCCACGCCGGCTGCTCCGACATTTATATCGATTATATCCGCGCCTGCTTCAACCTGCCTTACAGCGTCTTTTCTTACAATATCAAATCTACCCAGCTTTAATTCCTCTTCCAGAGATTTTCTTCCCGTAGGATTGATCCTTTCGGCAATGATGACCGTGGGCAAATCCAGTCCGAATCTGACTTCGGTGCCTTTTCCTGTTACTACTGTCTCCATTATTTTATATCCCCTGTTTTTTATAGACGCCGTCAAATATTTTTATAAAAGTATCTAAAAACTTTATGTTTATTTCCGGCAGGCCCACGGTGACCCTGATGTATCCGGGTACGCCCAGATTTTTACCCGGCCTTACTATAAATCCTTTTTTAAGCAACTCTTCTACTACCAGGTCACTGTTTTCACCTGAATCAATTAGAATAAAATTTGCATATGATTTAATAAAACCCACTCTGTTTTTTGTTAAAATATCATAAAACCTATTTTTTTCTTTATATATATCTTCTCTTACCTTTTTTATAAAAGATTCATTTTCCAGTGCCGCAGCAGCAGCTTTCTGAGCCAGTGAATTTATATTAAAAGGAAGCCTTATTTTGTTCAACACAGAGATAATTGAATTGTCAGATATGCCGTATCCGATCCTTAATCCAGCAAGGCCGTAGATTTTTGAAAATGTCCTTAAAATCACAAGGTTATTATATCTGGATAAGTATTTTATCGTATCTACTTTCTCACCATCCGGTACATACTCCCGGTATGCTTCATCTACTACCAGCAATATATCCTCTCTGATATTTTTGACAACATAATCAAACTCTTCCCGGCTTATATTGGAACCTGTCGGATTGTGCGGATTGGTCAAAAACAATATTCTTGTCCTGTCATTTACAGATCCTGCCATCATTTTTACATCCTGCCTGAAATCTCTTAAAGAGACCTTTATTGCCTCTCCTCCGCTCTTTAAAGTAGATTTTTCATAGATCAAAAAAGTAGGATCTGCAATTACAGCGTTTTCCCCAAGTCCGATAAAACCGTCACAGATCATCTCTATTATCTGATCCGTACCGTTTCCCATAATTATGGAATCGACTCCTATACCGTACTTATCACCGAGTTTCTGCTTTACCTGCGTGCATCCGCTGTCAGGATAAAATTTGACATCTTCCAGGTCGCTGCATATCTCTCTTAGGACTTTAGGATCGGGGCCATACAGATTTTCATTAGAAGCCAGTTTATAGACATCCTTTAGATCATACTCCTTTTTTATTTCTTCTATTGTCCTGCCTGGAATGTATTCCGGCATTCCCGACAGCCATTTTTTGATTTTTATACTCATCTCTTCATCCTTATCATTTTTTAAATCTTGTCTTTACAGAATCCCCGTGGGCAAATAGCCTTTCAAATCCGGATATTGCTTCGATAAATTTTCCTTCTTTTTCTAGCATGTTCTTATCATAAAAAGCGGTGCCGGTCTTCTTTAAAAAATCATATACCCCCAGAGGTGAAGAAAACCTTGCATTGCCGCCGGTGGGAATCACATGATTGGTCCCTCCTATGTAGTCACCGACTGCTACCGGACAGTACTGACCTATAAATATTGTTCCTGCACTCCTTATTTTCTTTAAAACCTTTTTTGCATCCCTTACCATTATCTCCAGATGTTCAGGGGCTATCATATTACAGACTTCAATAAGCCAGTCTTCCTTCCGGTTAAAGATGATCCTGCAGTTGTTCTTTAGCGAACTTAAAATGACCTTTAAATTCAACTTAGTCCCATATTTATCTACAAGCATGTCAAGACAGCTATAGATCTCTTCAATAACTCTTTTTGCCGTGTCCAGACTTGTCGACAATAATATACTCCTGGAATCCGGGTCATGTTCAGCCTGAGAGACCAGATCAGCAGCAATAAATTCTGGACTGGCAGAATCGTCTGCCAGAATAGTTATATCACTCGGCCCTGCCAGACTATCAATTCCCACATCGCCGAATACCTTCTTTTTAGCTGCAGTGACATAAATATTACCGGGACCGACGATCTTATCCACCCTTTTAATACTCTCTGTGCCATAAGCAAGGGCTGCTATTGCCTGTGCCCCTCCGATCTTATAGACCTCCGTGACTTTCAATTTTCCACACAGATACAGCAAAACCTGGTCCAGGTGCCCGTCAAATCGGGGCGGGGTGCAGATGGCGATCTCTCCTACCCCTGCGATCAATGCGGGTATTACAGTCATAAGCATTGTAGACGGATATAAATATCTCCCTCCAGGTATATATATACCTGCTCTTTCTATTGGGATCACGACCTGGCCGATTTCCTTACCCTTTTCAGGTTTTATTGACCAGGAACCTGATTCTTTTTTAAACTGGGCAGTGTGATACTCCGTTATGTTCTTACAACTGATTTCCAGCGCTTTAACCAGTACGGGAAGATCTCTTTTAACATTTCTAAGAGCAGACTTTATCTCCGTATCTTTAACTTTGATATCATCAATACTTTTAGCTTCAAAACTGTCAAACTGCCTGCAGAAGTCTATAACAGCCCTGTCTCCGCCTGATCTTACTTTGTCTATTATTTTACCGACCGTCTTTTTTACAGAATCAGGGACCTTTAAGCCATAATCAATAAAGGTATCTATATCTTCATATTTTTCGGGTTTTTCTACTTTTAAAAAATCACAGTCCATATAAAAATACCTTTGATACTTTTAAATGTTTTTATTAATATACCTAAAGAAAATAAAATTAGCAAAATAAAACTGACATTATAGAAAAAATGCAAAAATATTCAAATTCAAAACCAGCAATCCTTCTTCATGTTTGCTGCGGAACCTGTGCGATTTACCCTTATTTTAAACTAAAAGAGGACTTTGATATAACTTTTTTCTATTATAATCCTAATATATATCCAAGAAAAGAATATATCAGGAGACTTAATGGCGTAAAAATGATCTCAAAAAAATATTCCATCCCGCTTGTAATCGGAAAATATGAAATAAGAAAATGGCTCCAGCTGACTAAAGGTCTAAAAGATGAACCGGAAGGTGGGAAAAGATGTGATTTATGCTTCAGGATACGCTTGGACGTAGCAGCCGTAACGGCAAAAAAGCTGGGACTTGACTTATTTGGGACTACACTTACCATAAGCCCTCATAAAAATCACAATATCGTTAATTCCATAGGACTGGAACTTTCAGATGCCAGGGGAATTGATTTCTACCAATCCGACTTAAAGAAAAAGGACGGTTTTAAAAAGACAATGGAGTTAAGTAAAAAATTAAAACTTTACAGGCAGAGTTACTGCGGCTGTATATACAGCAGGAAATAAAAAAACCGGGGGTCCCTGTTTTATTTATCAGAGTTTTCTTCCAACTGTTTCTTCTCCCTGAACTTCTTTATTACATAATTTGTTATTATGATCGCAGTTATAATAGTGATCAGATTTATTACATATACTACCTTGACCGGTCCCCAATAAGTGCTGTCAATACGGTAATATTCTATAAATGTCCTGTAAATTGAATATATTCCCAGATACATAGCAAGTATCAATCCGTAAGGGATCCTGCCCGGCTTGTTTTTATAGAATCTGTGCATTAATAAAAGAAGAGCAAATAACAGAAAGTTGGATATTGATTCATATAAAAATGTGGGATGAAAATGATCATAACTTGCATAATCATAAGGCCTATTGGCAGGATCGATATATATAGCCCAGGGGAGGCTGCTCGGCCTTCCGAAAGCCTCCTGATTTATAAAGTTGCCCCATCTTCCGATAGCCTGCCCCAGTACTAATCCAGTTACATAAATATCAGCCCATAACCAGAAATCAAGCTTTCTTATCCTGCAGAACACAATAAGAGCTATGATCCCCCCCAGTATGGCTCCCTGGATAGCAAGTCCGCCTCTTCTGAAGGCGAGGATTAAAATCGGATTTTCACCATAATAAGACCAGTTTGCTGCAACATGGACCAGCCTGGCTCCGATAATCGAAAACACTACAGCTATAAGCGCAAAGTTTATGACCTCATCCTGCCTCTGTCTCCTGTACCTTGCTATAAAATAAGCGACTGTAAAACCTATTATCAGCGCCAAAGCTGTTATTATACCGTACCATCTGATCTCTAATCCAAATAAACTGAAAGCAACCGGATCTACAGACAAGACACCCTCCTTTAAATCAAATTAATATATTACCTTTAAATAACCAAAACCATAAATATTTAAAATTTTAGCATAAATTAAGATAAATATTTATTTAAAAATTAATTTTATTTAAAAACGGCAGATATCTGGATAAAAACCCAATAACTGTATTCATAGAATCTGTAATAAAGATTATTCCTAGAACCACCAGAAATATACCAGAAATAATAGATACTACATTAAGATGCCTGTTTATTTTCTTTAAAAAATTGGAAAAAAAACTTATAAATATGCTTGCAAGTACAAACGGAAGGCCAAGTCCAAGTGAAAAAACAACCAGAAGCATTATCCCCTGAAGCAGGGTATCAAGCTGGCTGGCCAAAAGCAAAATACCTGATAAAATCATACCCACACATGGAATCCACCCAAATGAAAAAATCACTCCAATAATAAAGGAACCCCAATAGCCTGTCTTTAAGGAAGAAGGCAGATGAAATTTTTTTTCTATGTTTAAAAAACGTATCTTGAAAAGACCCATATACTGCAGTCCAAAGATTATCAGTATGACCCCACCGATTCTTACAATAATACCGGAATAATTCTGCAGTGCCTGGCCTAATAGAGTAGCAGTGGAGCCCAGTATTATAAAAACTATGGAAAATCCCATCACAAAGAATATGCTGTTTAAAAACAGATAAAGTCTTTCTGAAATTTTTATATTCTCACTTTTGTATATTGCCTTATTTGACATAAGGCTTATGTAGACCGGGACCAGGGGCAGAATGCATGGAGAGATAAATGCCAAAAGTCCCGCAATAAAAGCAGAGAATAAACCGACCTCTAACATTTACAATACATCTTCTATAATATTTTCCAATTGTGCTCTCGTCATCATACCTACATTTTTATATACGATCTGGCCTTCTCTGTCGATCACAAGTGTAGTTGGAATTGCAGTTATACCATACTTATCCATAACACCTGCATTATCGACTAAAATAGTATAGTTTATACCATATTCCAGAATAAAATCTCTTAAAGTATAAACATCTTCGCCTGAGACTCCTAAAAATTGAATATCTTCATTCTTATAATCATTATACACATCGATAAAATCAGGGATCTCTTCTCTACAGGGAGGGCACCATGTAGCCCAGAAATTCAGTACAACAATATTTCCGGTAAAGTCCGATAGTGATACTTCATTACCGCCAAGATCCTTAAGTGTAAAATCACTGCTGCTGACGCTGCCGCTACTACTGCTGCCTCCATTCATCAACCAGCATCCTGTAAATGCAAACAGTCCAATGATCATTAAAACAATTATAGCTATCAAAAAAGTTTTTTTCATCAGATTCCCCCAATCAATTCATAAAAGTTTTTTCCTTTCCAAATCTATACAGGGCTTCCATCACTTCTTCATTTTTCAGTATGTCGCCTTTCCTGTCCACATTATTAAACACAAAGTCACATAAATAATCAACATACAGCACATCAAAAAAAGAACGGATTACTTTTCTGGGACAGTCGAAAATGTCATTAGAACCGGAACCGGCAGTACCTATAAATATTCCTTTTCTTTTTTTAGTGATTATTCTTTTTTTATGTTCGTATTTTAAAGACCAAAATCTCTGGCATCTATCAATTAAAGCCTTTAGGTAACCGGATACTGTGGTAAAAAAAACAGGAGATGCCACGGCTAAAAAATCTGCTTCTATTAATTCCTTATATACCTGCTGCATGTCATCGTCTACAATACACTCCCCCGTCCTGGAACAATTACGGCAGCCTCTGCATGGGGATATGTTTAAATCACTGACCACAATCTTTTTAACTGCCACATCCCCTTCAGACCGGCTGTCAGAACAGCCCGCACCTTCAAGAAACCTGTCCAGCATTAAACCGGTATTACCTTTCCTTCTTGGACTTCCGTATATGGCTGCTATTTTAAATATTTTAATTTTGTCTCCGGGATTAGAAATCATTGATAAGTTTTATTTTATTAAAAGATAATAATTTATCAGTAATAGTTATTTAACAGCTTGTTAATGTCTACATCTGTTATTATGTGATCTACCAGCGGCTTCCTCTCTATTTGTTTCAGCCCGCTCTCATATACCGGTTTCTTTACCTGGTAAAAAACCCCTACCGGTATCTTCTCTTCTTCGGCTGCCTTTTTCATTGCTTCATCCAGGTCGCTTTTATCATAATCCTTCATCTCATCCAGGCTGTATATTCTCTCCCTGTAAAAATCATATGTATTTTGTTTGTTAAATGTCACACACGGCTGCAGTATGTCTATGAATGAGAATCCTTCATGTTTTACAGCCCTTTTTATTATTTCTATCAGATGTCCGGTATCGCCTGAGAAACCTCTTGCCACATAAGTGGCCCCGGCTGCCAGGGCCAGCAAGACGGGTTCTACAGGTCTTTCCAGTACTCCGTAGGGTGTTGATTTTGTTTTAAAACCCTTATCGCTGGTGGGAGAAGTCTGCCCTGTTGTAAGGCCATAAATTTTATTATTATGCATTAGATAAGTCATATTAATATTTCTCCTGCAGGTGTGTATAAGGTGATTTCCGCCAATACCGGCACAGTCTCCGTCTCCGCCCATTATTATTACATTCAACTTATGATTTGCAAGTTTTGCACCAGTAGCTACCGGAAGTGCTCTGCCATGTAAAGCATGAAATGCATATGTTCTTATAAAATTGGCACCATTGCCCGAACAGCCGATGCCATAGACTACCAGTATCTCATGCGGCATAAGACAGAGTTTTACGAATGTTTTTTTAAGTGAATTCCAGATACCGTAATTACCGCAGCCAAGACACCATGTAGGCCTTCTTTCAGTGTTAAAATCACCGGGCTTTAAATTATATTTTTCTTTTGAAGATTTGTTTTTGATCCTCCCCATAACCCTCCAATACTCAGCAGGACCGCTTATTATATTAGAAATTCAGACTTCTAATCTATTTTTTCAATACCACTGATGATCTCTTCCGGCAGAAACTGCCTCCCGCTGTATTTTAATATCTTATTTTTTATTTTATAACCGGTATTCATCATTATGACTTTTGACAGCTGCGATGTTTTATTATTCTCGACTACTACATTTTTATTGCTCTCTTCAATAATCCCTTCAATAGATTCATTATCGAACGGATACAGAAAGGTGAAGTGAACCAGATTTACTTTCTTCTCTTTTTGATTTAATGTTTCCATGGCTTCAAGAATAGGACCCTTACAGGAACCCCAGCTCCAGAGGGTGATTTCTGCATCTACGGGACCGTAAATTTTGGGAGGAGGGATCTCTTCAATCAGCTTCTTTATTTTTCTGAACCTTTTATCTACCATGCTCTTTCTGTTATAAGCGCTTTCTTCGGAATACCCTTTTTCATCATGTTCGTCACTATTAGCTATATGGATCCCCTTTTCTATTCCGGCTATCACTTTTGGTGAAATACCGTCTTCGGTATTGGAATACCTTTTATATTCCCCGGCTATACCTTTGCTGGCTGCTACTAACTTTCCTCTGTCTACCGATATCTTTTTAAAATCAAATTTTTCATATGAGAAATGACTCTCGGATAAATATTTATCCAGCATTATAATAACCGGGATCTGATATTTATCGGCGAGATTAAATGCTTTTCCTGTAAGGTAGAAACATTCTTCCGGATCACCGGGCGCTATTACGACCCTTAAAAATTCACCGTGAGATGAGTGGACCGCAAATAACATATCTCCCTGTTCGGTCCATGTAGGCAGACCGGTTGCAGGAGCAGGCCTCTGGCATAATGCAATGACTACAGGAGTCTCGGTCATGGCAGCACAGCTTATTCCTTCGTTCATAAGTGAAAATCCTCCGCCCGACGTTGCCACCATTGCCCTCGCACCTGCAAAGGAGGCACCTACTGCCATATTTATAACAGCTATTTCATCTTCAGCATGTTTGGTGACAATATTATAGTCTCCCTCTGCTGCGGCAAACGAGTGAAGTATGGATGAAGAAGGAGTCATAGGATAAGCTGCATAAAATTTACACCCGGCTCTTACTGCCCCTAAAAATACTGCGTCATTACCTGTAAGAAGCATCTTGCTTACCGGATTCACTATTTCCAGCTCATAAGATGCTACTTTTAATTTTTGTTTTACATATTTATATCCCAGTTCCGATGATCTAACGTTCAGATCAACGATCTCGTGTCCTTTTCTGGCAAAGACGTCTCTTATCACACTCTTTAACACTTCCAGATCATAATTTAACAGTGCAACTGAAGCTCCCAGCGAAATATTATTGATCATCACTTTAGGAGCTCCCAGTTCAGAAACTATTTTAGAGAAAGGCACCATTAAATAATTGATGTCCTTCCTCGCCTTCTTTATGTCTTTAATGTCACAGACATCTTCATCATATATAATATACCCGCCGTATGTCAGTTCTTCCTGGTGAAGACTGACAGTCTCTTCATTCAGTGCAACCAGGATATTTATATCCTTATTGATAGAAAAAATCTGATTAGAACTTACGCGGACGGTATAAGTATTATGTCCACCTCTTATAAGGGAAGGATATTCATTATTATCAATAACAAAATATCCTTTCTTGGTAAAAATCTTTGAAAAAATAGCTCCGGTGGACATTATCCCAAAACCAGCTTCCCCTCCGATTTTCCAGATTAGATTTGAGACCTTCACTTAAGTTCCTTAACTTTCTAAATTATTCTTCTTGGATATAATGATATTACCCGGCTGATTTATTTGCAACTGTTTATACGGGCCTGTTCTGGCTCGTATTCCTTAAAATGCCTTTTTACCTGAATATTTTTATAATTGATTTATAAAATTATTAATTTTTATAGTAAAATTATTACTATTTTAAGATAATAAGTTCAAGTTCTTAATAAAATAAAAAATCATATGATTAAAAAGACCTTTAAAGAAAATATCAGAACACTTTTTAAAGCTCCTGTCATATCATGGGCCCTTTATGATCTTGCCAACACTTCATTTGCAGTGGTGATAATCTCCATAATCTTTCCGGTTTATTTTACCAGTGTAATAGTGACTCCCGGCGCTTATTCTCAAAACTTTGGTGATCTGATGTGGGGAATTGCTGGCGGCTCTTCCATGATAATCACATCCTTACTTGCACCGGTATTCGGAGCAATCGCAGATACTTCAAGATCTAAGAATAAATTTTTGACTTTTCTTACCCTGGCCTGCATTTTTTTCAGCTTCCTGCTGTATTTTCTAAAAGGTGGAATGGTCGCCTCAGCCATGATTTTATTTATAATAGCAAATGTCTTTTATCAGACTTCAATGATGTTTTATAACTCGTTTTTGCCCCAGCTGTCCTCCAGAGAAAATACGGGCATTATATCCGGTTTTGGTTTTTCAATCGGATATCTGGGAGGTTTTTTGATTCTGATCCTTATTTATCCCCTGATCAGAGGAGGCCTGGAGCCATCAAATCTGTCAAATATTAAACTTACCTTTATTATCACCTGCCTGTTCTTCCTGGTATTTTCAATTCCATCTTTTATATTACTCAAGGATTCTCCTGCCGTAAAAACTATAAAAATTAAAACATCGTATATCTCCTATGGTTTCAAAAAACTGACATGCACCTTAAAGAATATAAAAAAGCATAAAAACCTTACAAGATTCTTAATTGCATATTTTCTTTTCAGCAATGCTTTTTCTATTCTTGCTTTTTATGTAGCCATATATGCCAAAAACACCTTGAATTTTGGACTGCTTGAGATCACTACCCTTTTTATACTGGGGAACATACCCGCGATTATAAGTTCTATATTCTTTGGCTGGCTGACAGATAAAATAGGCCCAAAAATAACTATTACCATAACTTTGATCTTGTGGATTTTAATAATACTGATGGTGTCTTTCTTTAACATAAGAGCAGTATTTTATACAGGTTATATACTGGCTGCCATATCCACAGGGTCGACTCTGATAGCAAGCAGGAGCTTTATGACTTTTCTTATACCTGTGGACAGTGAAGCTGAATTTTTCGGTTTTTATTCCATAAGCGGCAAGGTGTCTGCAATCATAGGACCTGTTGCTTTTGGGGTGATCTCCTATTTTACCAAAAGTCAGAGGATAGCACTGCTCAGCACACTATTTTTCCTTATCGGCGGACTTATAATCATACAATTTGTAAAAGTCACTTCTTACAGGTCTAAAGATTTCTGATGTTAAATCTTTCTTTCCCAGCTGAGGTAAGAACCGTTTAAGAGTCTTACATCTTGAAATCCTCTGTTTTTAAGTATCCTTAATCCCAGATATGCTCTATAACCTGTCTCACAATATATTATTATCCGGTCATCTTTACCAAGCTTATCAAGACCATCCCTCAGTTCATCAATATGCATCAATACAGATCCCCCTATATGTCCGTTTTCATATTCTCTTTTAGTCCTAACATCCAGAATCTTTGCATCCTCTCCTTTTTTAATTATATCCTTAAGTTCTTTAATACTTATAAATTCTACCTCGTCTTCAGCCCGATTTTCACCTATCATCCCCAGGATATTGATTGAATCCCTTACGGATCCATATGCGGGCTGATAGCCCAAGTCAAGATTTGTAAGCTCCCGTATTTTCAGATTTCCCCTTATGGCAGTCGAGATTATATCCGCTTTCTTATCTACCCCGCTTTTTCCTACAGCCTGGAAACCAAGCAGCCTGCTGTCAGTTTTGTTAAAAATAATCATCATATGTATCATGTCAGAACCAGGATAATATCCGGAATGCGATAGATAATGATTTTCAATAAAACCGGCATCGATTCCCATTTGCATTGCTTCTTTCAGACTTAAACCGGTTTTTGCAACAGCAACATCCAGTACCTTTATTATAGATGTGACTGTGCTTCCTACAAACTTTTTGTTACCCCCTGCAGCATTGTATCCTGCAGTTCTTCCCTGCCTGCTGGCAATAGAGGCCAGGTTGTAAGACCGCTTTTCTCTACTTACCAGGTTTTCACATTCACAGCAATCTCCGGCTGCATAAATATATTTAAAATTTGTCCTCATAAATTCATCTACTGCTATTGAGCCTGACTTCCCTATCTTTATCCCGCAATCCCGGGCCAGTTTTATATTAGGCCTTGTACCGATTCCAAAAAAAATAATATCAGCCTTTATGACTCTGCCGTTTAAAGTCTTTAAAGATACAGCATTACCGCTGCTGTCCGTCACCAGATCTATAACCTCATCTCCTCTGTATATATTTATTTTCTTTTCTGCAAGATAATTGTCCAGGTATCCTACTATCTCTTCATCAAACACAGGCAGTATCTGAGATGTCTTTTCAATAATACTTACTTTATAACCCCTGCCCAAAAAAGCATCGAGCAGCTCAAGTCCTATGAAACCCCCTCCTATAATAGCAGCGCTTTTCCCTTCACCCTTCATGTCCAGCTTATCCATATATTTTTTTAGGCTTATTGCATCATCAATGGTCTTTAGAGCAAAAATATTTTTCAGAAGTTTTTTATTAAATTTCAATATTACAGGAACCGAACCGGTGGCAATTATAAGACTGTCAAAACTGTCATCAAAAGACAGGTCTGTGCTTAAATCTTTTATATGAACTATCTTTCTATCGGGTTCTATTGCAGTTACTTCATGAAGTGTTTTGACTTTTACATTGAATCTCTTCTCAAAACGTTCTTTAGTATTTACAATCAATCTGTTTATATTTTCTATTTCCCCTGATAAAAAATAAGGAAGACCGCAGGTCCCATACGATATATACTTATCCCTTTCATAAATGACGATCTCCAGATCTTCGCTTTTTCTTCTGGCCTTGGCAGCCGCTGAAGTACCTGCCGAAACGGCGCCTATTATTATGATTTTATTTTTCTTTTTCATAGCAGGTCCCGATCATCCACTTAATGATAATCTTCTTAACCTCAGTGAATTACTGACTACAGTAATACTGCTGAAAGCCATTGCCGCTGCGGCATATATTGGATTTATCAGAATCCCGAATGCAGGATATAAGACTCCTGCAGCAAGAGGGATCAATATGGTATTGTAAAAAAACGCCCAGAAGAGGTTCTGCCTTATAATCTTTATTGTATTTTTTGAAAGCAGTATGGAATCCAAAACTCCCTTGATATCACCCTTGATCAGAGTAATGGAGCTTGATTCAATGGCTACATCCGTTCCGGTACCGATAGCTATGCCTATGTCAGCCTGGGCCAGAGCAGGAGCATCATTTATGCCGTCTCCTACCATTGCGACCAACTTGCCCTCTGACTGGATCCTTTTTATCTCATCAGTCTTGTTTTCGGGAAGCACTTCGGACAATACTCTTGGGATACCCAGCTTGGCGGCTACTGCACCTGCAGTATTTTTATTGTCCCCGGTCATCATTATTACTTCCAACCCCAGATTTTTTAGCTTATCAATATATTTCTTTGAGTTCTCTTTAAGGCTGTCGGCGACTGCTATTATTCCTACAGCTATATTGTCCACAGCAATAAATACAGGGGTCTTGCCTTCTCTGGAAATATCCTGTGCCTTTTTCTCCAGGTCGCCCAGGGATATGTTATTTCCACTCATCAAGGACCGGTTCCCCTTCAGCACCTTATTTCTTTTAACTTCAGCATAAATGCCTTTTCCAGCAATAGACTTAAAGTTTTTTGGTTCTATTAATTGAATCTTCTTTCCTTCAGCCTCTTTGACCATTGCCTTTCCTATCGGATGTTCCGAGTGAAGTTCAGAACTTGCAGATATTTTAAGTAACTCTTCCTCCGAATTTATGACACTGTTTTTACTCAATATGATATCCGTTACCACTGGTTCACCTTTGGTCAGTGTACCGGTCTTATCAAATACCACAGTATTTAACTTATGGGCAAGCTCCAGGCTGGCGGCGTCTTTTATCAATATCCCGTTTTCCGCTCCCTTGCCGGTCCCCACGACCATTGCGGTAGGCGTCGCGAGTCCCAGGGCACAGGGGCAGGCTATTATCAGCACGGATATAAAATTGACCAGAGCAAAAGTCACAGAAGGCTTGGGACCCCATATCAGCCATACAATAAAAGTTATCACTGCTATTCCTATTACTATTGGAACAAAATAACTGGCCACGATGTCTGCCAGCCTCTGGATCGGGGCTTTTGATCCCTGAGCTTCTTCAACCAGTCTTATTATCTGACTTAGGACCGTATCTTTTCCAATCTTTGTGGTTTTAAACTTGAATGCCCCTGAAGTATTAAGAGTGGCCCCTATTACCTCATCGCCTTTCTTCTTTTCAACAGGTATTGATTCTCCAGTGACCATCGATTCATCTACAGCAGTGCCTCCCCGGATTATAATACCGTCGACAGGGATCTTCTCTCCGGGTCTTACCAGTATGATATCTCCGGCTTTGACTTCATCTATATCAATATTTCTTTCTCTGCCGTTGACTATTACCGTTGCAGTCTTTGCCTGGAGTTTCATGAGCTTTTTTATTGCACCGGAAGCCCTGCTCTTAGCCTTTGCTTCAAAAAATCTTCCCAGCAGTATCAGGACAATGATCATTGCTGCTGTATCAAAATATATATGAGGTTCGATTCCGGCCCTTGTCAAAAAATCTATAAAGAAGGTCACGAAAGTACTGTAGATAAAAGCAGCCAGGGTGCCTACAGCTACAAGTGTATTCATATCCGCGGTTCTGTACTTAAAAACTACGACCAGCCCGCTGTAAAATTGAGAACCCACCCATATTTGAACAGGACAGGCCAGAACAAAGATTATGATATATCTGATTTTATCTGAAAGTGCAGAAAGCCCCGGGATCAGGTTCATGGAAGACAGCATTATTACAACTGCCAGAACAGCTCCTGCTATAAGTTTCCGGAAAAGCTTTCTCTGTATCTTTTTTTCTGCAAGTTCTTTTTTCTCTTCTAAGGTGAGTTTGGTTTTCTGGTCCATTGATTCCTTTTTATAAGCCAGATAAAGCTGTTTTAGACAATAAGCTCATAGCCCATATTTTTTATTATCTTCTGTAATCCATCCAGGTCTATTTTATCTCTGTCATACTCTATGGTCACTTTTTCTGTGGCAAAATTCACAGCTGCACCGGTAACTCCATCGGTTTTATTAAGCACAGTTTCTATTTTTCTAACGCATGACGCACAGGTTATTCCCAGGACCGGGTAAGTCTCCTTGACTACTGCCATTTATCATCCTTCCGACTGACTGTCAGTTATAAAAATATTATTATAATTAGAATATACAGGGAAAAACTCCGGAAAAGACAATACAGAACACAGCCTGATATAATCCCAGCCGTTATGCTGTTTCAAAGACTGTAAATTCAGGACCGTTTAAAATAGTTATTTGCCTATATCTTTTTGCTCGGCTACTACTTTCTTTATAAACTCTATTTCCTTTTCGGTAAGGTCTCTTGCTTTTTTATAGCTTGAAATGACACTATTTAAAACTTCATTATACTTTTCTTTGGTGATATTCCTGATCCTTTTTGCTTTGTCCTCTACTTTATTTGCTATATCCTTAGCTATTCTTTTTATATCCTCTTTTAATTCCTCGCCTGTTTTAGTAGTTAAAAATAGCGCTGTTAGCCCCCCTGCTACAAATCCCAGTGTAAATCCTATTAAGATACCTTTTGCAACCCCTGATTCGTTGTCACTCATAAAATCCTCCTCTACTCCAAATTAACCATACTATATGTGTCTTCTTTATTATACATATTTTAAAAACTAATTTTAATATATTTTCAATAAAATAAATTTTTGATAATATTTAAAGGTTATAATGAAATAAAAATGATCTATTAAAATATTTGATACATAAAATGACTTATGGACCTGTACCGCTACACCGATAAGAAGCCGGATTATATTCTAAAAGAATTGAAGCAAAACGGGAGCCCGGCTAAAAACTACAGTCTGACCTATGATTCACCGTACAGTACAAAAATAAAATTAAACGATAAGGTATATGTCAGACTATTTTCAAAGGAAAAGATAGACGCAAAAAACACAACCAGTCGCAATATCCTTATACTCATCCATGGATTTTCAAGTAAAAAGGAAAGTACAGACAATTACTACGGCTTTTCCAATAAAATTATAGGTGATAATCTGTCATGTGCCTTTATCAATCTTCCTTTTCACCTGAACAGGACTCCGGAGGGTGAAAAAAGCGGACAGAGGTTAATATATTACGATGATGTAGATACACTGAAGTTCTTTCATCAGGGCGTAGTAGACGTTAAAAAACTGGTGGATATTGTCCTGGAGATCCTGCCTGTAAAAAACATCTATATCTGTGGCATCAGCCTCGGAAGCATGTTCTCTCTTATCACAATGGCCAATGATAACAGGATAAGCAAAGGCATCTTTCTACTCAGCGGGGGCAACTGGGAAGAAATCCACTGGAACGGTATTTTAAAATTTATACTAAAGGGTGACTGCACACATAAAGGCAAAAATATCAGGGAAGTATGCAGGAAGTCCTATAATAATTTTCCGAAATTCTTAAGCGAATTTAAAAAAATAAAAGATAAAAATATTGAAATGGACTTAAAGCATCACCCAGATATAAAAAAAGCAGCAGCTAAAATGTGTTTCTTGTGCGACCCTCTGGCTTTTGCTCACAGAATCGATCCTGAAAAGGTCCTTATGATCAATTCCAAATTTGATTTTTTTTATACCAGAAAATCAACAGAGCAGTTATGGGATGAGCTGGGCAGGCCTAAAATCTACTGGTTAAATACCATGCATTCCAGCAAGATATTGACTGATGAAAATATTATAGCAAAAATAAAACAATTCCTACTGGATACTTGATATCATTCTTTATTATCTGCGGCATCAACTTTTTTTACTGATTTACCGGCAAGTTCCAGCCTTTTAAATATCAGATTCCCCAAATGCGAATATTTTACATCAACGGCTCCTTCAGGGCACATCTCACTGCAGCAAAAACACCTGATGCAGTTTCTGTAATCAAATCTCATTCTACCGGCACTGTGCGAAATAACATTTTGGGGACAGATATTCTTACAGACCATACATAAATTGCACTTGCCGGGATCAATATAAGGATATGGATTAAGTAAGCCCCTGACAAAGGGCATAATATAAGTGTTTATGAAAGCGTTTCCAACCAGCTTTTTCTGGCCGATGCTTTTAGGAAGCTTAAAATCATCTATTATAATATCTGACAGCTTTTCTCCCAGTACTGCAATATTTTCTTCCCTGTATTTTTTGATCTCCCATTTATCAATAATATTAAAAAAGGTGACGAGCCTCCTATCAATATTCATTATCCTGCTCATCACCACATCCATTGAGATAGGATCATCGCTTGCCAGGACCAGCCCTACCTTTCTGATAGTTCCGCTTCTGCCCGGCCCTTCTCCTTCTATCCCTACGATCCCATCCATAATATTTAAAGCAGGTCCGGTAAAAGTTGCTATATCCAGAAGCATGCCGCAAAACTTTTCAATATCGGAAAACCTCAGATGATATCCGACTTTTGTAAAACCAGGCACAACACCGTACATATTCTTTATTGCCCCGGTGATTACCGTTAGATTATGGGTTTTAAATTTAGGAAGATTGATTATTACATCAGCCTCGATTATCGGTTTTATGACTTCTATTTTTTTTATGACGCGCCCCTGCCTGTAGGAAAGGCTGTCATACTCCGTAGAATGATTCAACCTGCAGCCTGTTCTTTTTGCAACATCCAAAACGCCTGAAGTTTCATAGACTCTCTTCATACCTGTTTTGTTGTAAGGAACTCCAGGGCCGAAACTGTCAGCGATTAAAATATTTTTAGTGCTGCCGGTAACATCGGCAATACCCTCTATTACCGCTTCTATAAACAAGGGATGAGTCGTTACAGCTTTTTCAGGTGCAGCAGCCAAAAGGAAGTTGGGTTTTATTACGATTCTACTGCCGGAATTTAAGAACTTGCCAAAACCACCCACAAGATTTACACAATCACTGATGGCTTCCCTTAGATCTTTTTTATCGTAACTTTTGCATCTTGCAATACTTACTGTTGTCTTGCTGTTCATTTGCCCTTATCCAGGTATTTGCTGTTATAGAGAGACTTTAGGGCAAAGTAGGTTATCCATTTGCTGGGTTTGTTCTTTTTTTCAATATCTACAAGCATCCTACCGTTAAGTGAGTATTCCATTTTCCATGTCCCGTCGGGAAGCCTTTTGGATAAAATATAATTAAGTGCGCTTTTTACATTCTGGCTATGTTTGTCGCATCCTGCATCAACAATTGCAGAGACCAATTCCAGAATATCGCTCTGATAACTTCTCGGATAGCCGAACATAAACCAGTGATTGCTTCTTTTTTTCTTTCTGGGATAGTTTGCCTTTACAATCTCATACTTTACAAGAAAATCCAGAGCCTTCCTTTTAGTAGAATCTATTTCTTTATTTATATATTTGTCCGGTATAAGATTGTATGCTTTAAGGATTTTTACAGCACCCCAGGGACATTTTAGATTCTGCCTGTATTTGCACCTGAAAGACTCTCTATATACCAGGTCATTTATAAAATTTACGGCCTTCTTCGTAAAACCTTCATTCCGGTATCCAAGGCGCAGAAGCATTTCCAGGGAAATACCCTCCATACAGAGCAGATTACCCGTATATTTCAAATCCGATAAAAAGGACCCACCTTCATTCTGCATATGGCTTACAACAAGCTTTACTGCTTTATCTATCCCGCTTGTCTTTCTTTTAACACCAAGTATGGATAGAAAGTAAAGCTGCCAGTAAGTGTTTTTATACAACGGATTAAATGAATAAGTATTTTCCCCCCACCAGCCATCCTTGTGCTGTAAGCTTAGAATAGCAGATGCCGGTTTGGAATTATCAATATCATCAATGATTTTTGGTGAAGGCTTTTTACCTACTCTCTTACCCAGAATATTTTTCTGGGTAAGATATTTGATATAGGGATCACTATTTTCTGTCAGCCATGCAATTACAGGTTCCATACAAAAAATTTTAAAAAATTAATAGAAAAAACACTTCCTGAAGCTTTTCTCTAATCGCTTCTTCCAGCAAAAACCACCAATCTTACTGCTTTGACTATAGTATCTATCACCATACCTATAATTATCAATACCAGAACCAAAATCACAATCGGATTTAGGATACCTGTCAGATCTCTTGGAAACACGGTGAAATCAAATGGGAATATGGTAAGCAGTGAAATAACAGCAGACAGTCCAAACAGATTAAGAACAATACGTATGATCCTTCGGAAAAAATACCCGTCGTAGATGATCAGTAAAATGTTTCCTATCATAGCCGCTACCAATGCTGTTGAAACAATGGGCAGCCATTGGCTAAAAGCTTCAGTCAGAAGAGGATATCTTTGCCATGTGCCGTCATAATTATAGTAAGCTATGTATTGACTGTAAAAATTAAACAATACAAAAAACACAACACTCCACGTTATGCCAAAACTGTAGCCGATTATCCTCCCGCCTCTGGTGTCCTTGAAGTAACCGTCGACCTTACTGCCTACTTTATCCATCTTTTTTTCAAATCTCTTCCCTGCTTCCTCGGCCCTTTCTCCGAATTTTTTCACTTTTTCGTCTATTTTTTTTTCCCACTTACTTTCTTCTTCGTAGTCCCCTTCTTCTTCCTCATCACCTTTAAAGTACTCGGATACACTCTTCCCGAATCCCCTTGCAGCTTTTTTAAAATCCGTAAATTGTTCCTTTACTCCCTCATCCTTGAACCTTTTCCCAAAAGCCTTCGCAGACTTCTCGGCACTTCTTGCAAATTCCTTTGATTTTTTCTTAAGCTCGGGGTCATTAAAAATTTTACTTATGGTCTCGCCAAATTGCTTTACCATTTCGCTAAAGCCTTCTACCGGACTTTTATCCTTTGGCAATTGACACCTCCTTTGATATATTCCTAAACCATTAATGCCGCATAAAATTTAAAACAGAAGCTATAAATACGGACTTAGCTCTATGATATATTACAATTTACTACAGTCAAGTGTTTATTTAAATAATTATGGGCAAGTCTTGTTGGTTCGGGGATTTTGACTAATAAGTTTTGATTACTTAACATTAAAAACGGCTTGAAATTTGCGGAGTTAGCCTGTAAGCCGGGTACTGTACTAAATAGGATATAATTTCTTAGTTTGTCTTTCAAGGAGATTAAAAAACAAATACGAGAAATTATATAGACAGCTTTTTAGCTTATATGAAAATTGAAAAAATAGACTTCTACTCAACCATTTATGAATAGCTTAGTCGAAGGACCCGTTTCCTCAAAGGAAATGGGTCCTTATCTTTCTGACAACCCGCTACTCATAGGCCAGTGAGTCCCGCACAGTCAGGCGCATTGCTCGCCATGCAGGCAGGATGCTGGCCAGGGATGCGAGCACAAGCACACCAACCATCCAGTACATTATCCCCTGCCAGTTGACCACGTAGACACCTAACGACTGCTGATTCATCACCTGACCTACACCGGCATTTAATGCAATAGTGAGCGGAAATGAAACTATCAGCGCCAGTAACCAGCTGATCGCCCCTACTATCACACCCTCGGCTATAACCATACGTAGAATACTGCCATTTGAGGCACCTACTGCCCGCAGCACGCCGATCTCACGGGTACGTTCCATTACATTCATGCTCATCATACCGGCAAGACCTATGCCACCTACGAGGGAAATCATAATAGCCATCACAAGCAGAAAATAGACAAGCATATCGAATGCGCTCGTTTGTTGGGCTAGCCAATCCGTACCCAGCATGATCTGTGTAAATTGAATGTTCTCCTGATTAAAAACAGCTTCCAGATCCTTTGAGACCTGTAACTGGGTCCCGGCATCGCTTGAGGCAGTAATCACACGTACCGACATTACCATACCGGATTCATGCATATAACGGTCCAGAATCTCGTTGGTGGTATAAACGGGCGGTGGTGAGAAGTTCCCGCTCATCCGGAAGATTCCGACTATTTCCCATGTAGCCTCCTGACCTCCAATCTTGATTACGACCGTATCGCTGAGACCCAGATCCGGACGTACCGCCAGAAGGTGATTACCGATCACTATGGCATTTTCATCCTCAGGCAGCAGCCAGCGTCCCTCTTCAAGGATTGGCTGGATCGATTTCGAATCGGAAGGTGGTGCCATAATATAAACACGTTCAATATCCGAACTATCATCCGACAGAATCTGGCCTTCAGTCTGCCCCCATAATTCCGCACCGGTAACACCCGGAACATCCATAACCATTTTTTGGATATCGTCCGCAGGATATGGTTGAGCAAAGTCTACATTGATGTCTGCCATGAAATAGCCTTTGACATCGTTCAGCATCACTTCACTTGTTCCCCACACATTGAAGACACCGATGAAAATCGCGCCCCCAAGAGTCAATGCTGCTAATGTCAAAGCCATACGACCCTTGCGCCTGAAAGCATTTCGCAGGGAGAGCAGCATCGGTCGTGAGAGAAAACGTATTTTCTCCACTGCACGATCCACCAAACTCCTGCCAAAGTGCCCGTTCTTTACTCCATAATCATTGATCGCCTCCCGTACAGAAATACGGGTACCGATCAATATCGGTACGACCGCTGCTGCAAGTGGGACGACAAGTGCAGTTATTATCTGGAAAATTACAGCCTGGGGAACAAGACGGAAGTCGCCTACGCTGACATTGACTAAATTCGACAGACCTGCAGATGTGCTGTATGCCATATAAGCAGCCAGCGGCAGAGCTATTAGGAGTGCCAGTATACCGCACGATAATATAAACACTATGTACATACCTGCAATTTGCCAACCACTACCCCCAACCGCTTTCATAATGCCGATCTGACGAATATGCTGGCTTAGTATTGAGTTAATCGTATTTATGACCAGAAATGTCCCAAGCAGTACAGCTACCCAGCCAAGTATATTAAGGATGTTCATAATCCCGACAAAAATCTCCTGTGAGAAGTGTTCACCTGGATTGTATATCCAGGTCCCAAATACCGTTTGACCGTTCTCACGCAAGAGCTGGCTCACTTCCTCGATAACTACATTTACACGATCCTCATCTTTGGTGTGGTCATCAACTACAACCATAAGTTGATTATACATATTTGTGCCGCCGAGTGATTCGACGGTTTCCGGCGTGGTAAATGCCGTAAGAGCATTATTATAGTTTGCAGAGGGCATGGAAGCATCCCGCACTATATCCAAGACACGAAGTTCATGCACCTTCCCATCTGCCGACTGAACTTCTATGATATCTCCGACCTCAACTGGAAAAACCTGCGAAGAACTTCGCTCAAACCAGATTTCACCATCCTTTAAAGTGGTTGGCATATCCTTATCATCTGCCTGCAGCAAATCCACCTGAATCTCGGATGGAGGTAAAACTCCGTCTATACTGAGGTCATATTTTTTCCCGTCATCATTTGTCAATCTTACAGTGACATTGGAACGCCCTTCTACCTCAGTCACCCCCGGTACTTCTCGAACACTCTGAAGTACATCTTCGTCGAAAGGACTGGTATATATCACGGAACTGTGAGGATTGGCTGCGGCATAAAAGGCATTTGTATCAGACACCATGATCGCCCTTAATCCTGTTACAAAACCGATGGTAAACACACCCAGAGTAATTGTCAGGATTGTCAAAATTGTACGAGCCTTACTACGCCATAAGTCAGCCAAAACTTTATGCCATCGAGAGCTCATGATGTCACCTCCTGAAATATCTTCTTCTCTGAACCATTAAAGATCTCTCCATCGCTTATTACTATCGATCGATGAACCCTGCTTGCTATACTGGTATCATGAGTGACTATTATAAGCGTCTTACCCTGTGAGACCAGTTTCTCGAAAAGAGCAAAAACAGATTCGGCCGTCCTGGAATCAAGATTACCGGTAGGTTCATCAGCTGCGATTAGCGGAGGGTCATTTGCCAGAGCACGCGCAATCGCGGTCCTCTGCTGCTGACCGCCTGATACGGCTGAGGGCAGTTTGTAGGCATGGTTCGCAATCCCGACCAAATCGAGTAGATGCAGGGCGCGTTCTCTGCGCTGGCGCGGTTTGTACATGCCCGCAAAATCCATTGGCAGCATTACGTTTTCAATCAGCGAAAGCATCGGCAGGAGCTGAAAGAACTGGAAGATGATACCTATATTGCGGCCTCTCCAGACAGACATTCGACCTTCACTGAGCTTGTGGACCGCAGTATTGCCTATCCTGATTTCGCCAGCAGTTGGACGATCGATACCTGCTACCATGTTGATGAGTGTCGTCTTCCCGCTGCCGGACTTTCCAACAATGCTGATGAATTCACCGGATTTGATATCCAGGTCGATTCCACGCAAAGCCGGAAATTCCCCTGCGGCTGAGAAATAAGACTTCTTAAGTCCATTCAACCTTATAAGAGGTTGACCTACGTTGCCTTCAGGCAACACTTTATGGTTATTGTTTCTGAACATCTTTTTGTTCCTCCCTTTTATTTCTCTATCATTTTAATCACTATATAGTAACACAAGGTATTATACATTGCAAGGTATATATTATTAATATATATCTTTTTTAAAATTATACAAAATTATGCTTTGTTGACCTTTCCCCCAAAAACTAGTCTAATTTGAAAGTTAGTATTTGGGCCAGTAAAATAGAAAAAAGGAGGAAAGAATGTCCTTGCCCCATTTTTTGGTCTTATAACTCTGCTTATAGTCCAAATAAAAATATTAGTTTTTTATAAAAAACACTTTTTTTAGACACAGCGCAAGAGTATAATTAGTAGCAATAAAAATAGGCTATCTTAAACCTATTTTTATACTAAAACTTTTAAAATTGAAGGATTTTAGCGTATTTTTAAAAGGCTATTTTTTTAAAGCTTCTATTAGCTATTTTGGAGTTAGCCTGTAAGCCGGGTTCTGTAGCAACTGTGAACCTGTCACAGTTACCAGTAGTCATCCATCTGGGATAAATATTACTATTTACCTCTAGCGGCCTGACCCGGAAGAAGGCGGGCTACCTTATACTTCCCTATTTGGCCTTTCTCCGGATGCGGTTTACCAAGACAGCCTGTCACCAGACTGCTGGTGAGCTCTTACCTCACCATTTCACCCTTACCGGGACATAGTCCCGGCGGTATATTTTCTGCTGCACTTGCGCTGAAATCAGCTTTTACACTGATCCCGCTGGGGTTTACCCAGCATCCTGCCCTATGGAGCCCGGACTTTCCTCACAGGCAGAGCCTGTGCGACTACTCGGCCAACTCCGGTTATATATTACAGATATTTACCTAAAAATCAACATCCGGTTAATCATCTACATTTCCGAAGCTTATCTTTGATTCACCCTCGTATGTGAGATCTTTTTTATCCAGTGCCTGATTTACTAGCCTGTCTGCTTCCTTGTTGTCTTCTCTGGGGATCAGGCGCAGGTCCACTATATCGTATCTATTAAGCTTCTTGGATACCTTAAGGAATATTTCTAAAATATTATTATCCTTTATCTTCCAGACTTTCTTTACCTGGTTATGCAGCAGCTTGCTGTCGGTAAAAAGTATTATCTTTTTGCAATTATACTTTTCTATCAATTCAAGGACCTTATCCAAAGCCATATACTCAGCTATGTTATTAGTCTGACTACCGATATAGACACTGAGCTCTTCGATTCTTTTGCTTTTATCATCATACACCACGGCGCCTATTGCCGAAGGACCTGGGTTGCCCCTTGAACCCCCGTCAAAATATATCTTTAAATAGCTGAAACTTTCCTTTGCCATTTAGGTTTCCAGTTCCTTTTTTATTTTGTCTATTTCACTTCTGTAGATCACTGCTATCCTGCCGCACAGGGGGCATTTGTAAATCTCATCTACATCAATAATTTTTTCAGCATCAATCGCAGGTATCTGTATGTTACATACATTGCAGAATTTATCCTTTAACACCGACACTGCAATACCGCCCTTTTTGCTTTTGACTTCCTCGTACTTTTTTAAATAATCATCAGGTATGTTTGAAGCAACATCATCTCTTCTCTTTTTTAGTCCTTCAATGATGTGTTTAAGAACTTCTAATTTTTCATTCATCTCGTTTTTTATTCTGCTTACATCTGCGTCCGCTTTGTCCTTTTCCGCACCGGCTTTTTTTACTTCCTCTGATATATCTTCAAGCTCGATCATAAGTTCCAGAGTCTGGTCCTCCATTTCCGAATTTCTCTTTTTTAAGATTTTGACTTCTTCCTGGTAGTTCTCGATTTCCTTTGCACTTGTAATGGTACCGCTGAAGAGTTTTCCTTCATCGCTTTTTATCTTTTCATTCTGCATTTCCACAGTATCTTCAAGTTTCTTGCGCTTGCTCTCTAGATCACTGTATTTGCCGTTTATCTCATCAAACTTTTCCTTTACTTCATTAACTCTTTTTTCAGACAAGGTAAGCTCCTTGTTGTTTTTAACTTCCTCAACCTCGGCTGACCTTGCAGAAATCGCATTCTCTATCAGCTGAAGCTCTGCAAGACTCAAGACATCAAATTTCGAATCAGTCAATTTTATACCTCCAGGATTTACAGCCCAAACTGCTTTTTAATATTTCTATTTTAATCTTCTGTTTACAAAAAAAATCATCCAGCTTATTATACATGTCGTCAACAGCCGGCTTCTCGCTGCTGCCGTGCCCCACTTCAATGATTAACTTCCCGTTCTCTGCGATCTTTAAGGCATTGTGATAGCCGACCTCTCCCACTACAATCACATCACAATCAATACAAGAAAGTCTTTCTGCAAGCGAATTGGCGCTTCCGCATACCAATGCTGCTTTTTTTATCTTCATATCACCGGTATTTATTTTACTGCCGCACATCCACCTTAAACTATCGATTTTCAGCCTGTCTTTGATCCTTTCTGTAAAATCCGTAAAAGACTCCGGTTTTTTTAGCTCTCCCAGCCTCCCGATGCCTGCATCCCTGAATTTGTTTTCAATCCTGTACACGTCATATGCTACCTCTTCATAAGGATGCGCCTTTACAGCTGCACTTACAACATCATTTAATCTGCTTTCATTTACAATGCACTCTATTCTTACTTCATCTACAAAGCTTGCCTGACCGATCTTTCCTTTATACGGTTTTGAGTTTTCCCCTGGGATAAAAGTGCCCTTTCCCTGAGCACTGAAAGTACAGCACGAATAATTCTGCCATTTGCCCCCTCCATGCTTGCATATTGCCTCCCTGACTTTTTCCTCTACTTCTACCGGCACAAACACTGCAAATTTATACCACTTCTCGGGCTGCTCCTCTATTACTTCTGTATTTTCAAGACCGATGATACCGGCTACAAAATCATTCAGGCCTTCAGGCATCAGGTCATAATTGGTATGGGCGCAGTAAACTGCTACCCTATTTTCTGCCAGTATCAGGATCTCTCTTTCACCGGCTTTTGAACTGAGGACAGTATCAAGGGGGTAAAATATCAGCGGATGATGGGAAATGATCAGATCAGCTTTCATGCTGACTGCTTCTTTTGCCACATCACCGACTACATTAAGAGTTACAAGGATTTTCTTTATATCGCTATCAAGATTTCCAATCTGCAGGCCCGTTTTGTCCCAGTCTAAAGCCAGATTTTTTTTAAAAATTCTGTCCAGGTGCAAGACAAGCTCTTTTAGAATCATTTTGACTAGGATAAATTGTATTATTAGCATAAATATTATAATATTTAATCTGAAATAAAAAGTAATTCTTTGCTGCTGTTTTTAGTTATTTCTAAAGGAGAGTTATTGAATATACTGGATAATGAAAAAATAGTCCTGGACAGCATACCCCAGAAGATGATAGATATTCTCTATGATTTTCCCAATCAATTTAAAACAGCAGAAAACATAATCCGCAAACTGACCCTGTCGTTTAATAAGAAATATAAGAATTCCATAATCCTGGGAGTGGGAAGTTCTTCCAATACCGCATACAGATTGATAACTTCAATAGAGATAAACAAATTAAACATACCTATTGTCCTTTTCACAAAAGCTACCATACCCCCATGGGTAAATAAAGATACTCTGGTCATTGCTATCTCTCACAGCGGTAATTCAATTGAAATCATCGAGGCAGTTGATAAAGTCCTTGAGTTCGGCTGTGAGGTATTTGCGATCACTACCGGCGGTGCATTAAAACAAAAGGCAGAAAAGAACAAGAATATAAAAATCATACAATACAAGGCAGATATGATATCCAGAATGGCAATAGGCTATATTTATGTGCTGCTTGTCAATATATTAAATAAAGCAGGTGCCGTTGACATCTGCAGCGACAGGAAAGACTGCCTTTTAGGAATAGACTGGGATGAAGTAGAAAATGCAATATCTAAATTCTCACAGGAAGTGGTCCCGGGTATAAAAACACATAACAACATTGCCAAAAAAACCGCCATTAATATTTTTAACAAGTTTCCGGTCATATACGGGAGCAACAGGCTCACCGGAACAGTAAGTTACAGGCTAAAGAACCAGATCTGCATGAACAGCAATAACTTTGCCCATTACAACACCCTTCCCGAAATGGACCACGGCGAAATAGCTGCATGGGAGATGAAATACGAATTGAGAAACAAATTTTTTGTTATCTTTATCACTGACCACGACTCAAAAGAAGAAACTAAAAGAAGAGTTGAGATCATGAAAGGTATCCTCATTGAGAAGGGTATTAATTTTGAGGAAATAATACTGGAAGGCCCAAGCGATGCCGCCAAGGCACTTTCGGGAATATTTCTTGCAGACTGGATCAGCGTTTACCTGTCTGTCCTGAATAAAACAGACCCTACCTCTACAAAACTTCTTGATCTGATGAAGAGAAGGTTTGAGCAGGTAAGCTCTTCTTAAGATAAGAATCTCACTGCCTCTCCAAAGTGATATAATATTAAATAAATTTATCTACTCAGGGAGAAAATCATGAGTAAGATCCGTTTAGGTGTAATAGGTCCCGGCATCATCTGGCGAAGGGCACATAAACCAGCCTTAAAAAGACTCAGCGATAGATTTAAAATAGCTGCCTTCTGCGCTACAAGCGAAAAAAGCAAAAACAGAGTAAATAAAGAATACCCCGGGATACCATTCTATAAAGACTACAGACTGCTGGTCAAAGAACCGTTTTTAGATGCAGTCATTATAATGACACCGATACCATTGAATCCGGTAGTAGCTATGGAAGCCTTAAGCGCAGGTAAAGATGTGTTTATGGAAAAGCCGATGGCCATGAACGTAAAAGACGGAAAAGAACTTATAAAAAAAGAAAAAGAAACAAAAAAAAGTATTTATGTTTTAGAACAATTCGTTTATACAGCCTTTACGGATGAGATGGCAAAAATAGTAGATTCTGGAAGACTCGGGGATATCCTTATGTTCGACAGGCTCTTCCACGGCTATATAGGTATCAATAAAAATGTCAAAGAGGATTATGGAAACACAGAATGGAGGATCAATGCCAAATTCCCACTGGGCATGTTAATGGACGGCGGAATTCATGAAATTGCAATGCTTTCAAGAATCTTCGGCAAGCCAATGACAGTCTATGCGACAGGAGTCAAATACAGAAAGGAATACGGTGACTTTGATTACCAATCCATGATCTTGAAATATAAAGATAACCTTATCGGTACCTTCGGCATTTCATACTTTTTGGATGGCGCGAGAAATTATCTCATAGTGAGGGGTGCAAAGGGCTTAGTATTTTATAAAGAGGACTTACAAATCACAATAGAAGAAAACAGCGGCAGGAAAGATACCATAAAAATAAAGGATGAAAATCCTTATAACAGGATGTGGGATATCTTAAGCAAATGTATAGAAACAGATACAAAACCTTACTATACCACAGAGAAAGCGATAAATGACCTTAAGATTTTAGAAGCAGTTAAAAGATCTTTGAAAGATGGGATAAAAGTGCCTATTGAGTAATATACCGTTTTGGCTGGGGACAGTGGACAAAGTTAGAACCAAGATTTTAATGTTAGATGAGGATATTTTTATACCTGCATTAAGTCTCTAATGTTTACCAATATCTTCCCAGTTTTTTTAAATCGAAAAATATTAAATTTTGTGTTTAAATTGTACTTATTAATAAAAACATTTTTATTAAAAAGAAAAGGAGTGAAAAATCTCACTTATACCAGCTTTTAAAATAGGTTTATATAATGCATGGATTCTTGTTATTCCTATGCTAATCCTATACTTCTTTACTATGAGAGTGACAGCTGCTAGGGAATCAGGAAAATCAGGAGATTTTAAGCTAACTAGAAAGGAGAATATAATCACTTATGCTATCCTTTTAATTATGTTCATTGCTTTCATTTATGCCGTTTTCTTACCTCTACAACTTGGTGCAATATGGCTATTCAGTGGTTTACTTATCTATCTGTTTGGGATAGTTTTCAACATTGTTGCAGTTCTGAATTTCGCTACTAGCCCTAAGAACAAGGTCATCACTAAGGGTCTTTATGGTGCGTCAAGAAACCCCATGTACTTTGGTGTATTTCTAACACAAATTGGTTTGGGGATAGCTTGCTCTTCTTGGTTGTATCTTCTTCTAACAGCAGTGCTGATGATTCTGTTCAACGCCAATTCATCAGCTGAAGAACGTTACTGCCTTTACATGTATGGAGATGACTATCGAAAATATATGAACAGAACTCCAAGATGGATAGGAACACCGAAGTCGTAAAGCGTTAGGACTGGCTGGCCATAGCGTACGAAGTTAGAACCATAATTATCCAATCAGAGAGTATTTTTATTCCTAAAATGAGTCCATCAATATAGCTATAAAAAATAGAAACATTAATCTATAATAAATATTGTTTATTATAGAAAACAATCAATTGATAGTATTATATTGACTAATTAATCAATTGATTATATAATTCATTCGTAATCATTATATAGCAGGATTAAAAATGTTTTATGGAAACAGAGGAAAACTGGCAAGAGAGCATAGAAGATGTAAGGTTCTTTTTAAAAAAGGTTCATACTTTTTTAGCAAGTGATACATTTCAATTGGATATCCAAAGAAGGAGATGAAATGAAAGCCCTTCGGATTCTAATTCAACCAATAATACTCTACATAATTTAAACTATAATACTAAAGACATAATAAATGAAATTCTTTCATTAACTGAAGAAAACTATAAAGAAACCCTAAAAGATAAAAAGAGGCAAGACAATAATCATTATAGGGTATTCGTGAAAGTAATAGGTGGTAGAGAAATATATATAAAGTTTAAAATATGTAATGTAAATCGAATTCATTTAATGTCTTTTCATTATGCCAACTGGGATACTGGCGAAAGACCATATCAATAAAAATATAATATATTTATAAATTAAAAGGGAGAGGAAATGAGTAATAATTCAAATATGGATGATAAGACATTTATTGGAAAAACGAAATATAATTGTCCTATTTGTGAAAAAGAGGAAGAAGTTGAGATTTATAAAGAACTGGCTCAAGTTATAATAAAAGAACAAACTATTAGTTATTATGAAACCTATTATTATTGTCCTATTAGTAAGGAGGAATTCTATCCTTCACAAGTTTTAGATAATAATTTATTAGAAGCTAAAGATAGTTATCGAAGACAAAATAATCTACTAACCTCACAAGAAATAAAAGAGATTAGGAAATACTATAAATTAAATCAAAAGGAGTTTTCAAATATATTTGGTTGGGGAGATGTAACCGTACAGAGATATGAAACCAAGTTTATTCAAGATGAGACATATAATGAGACAATGAAAAGAGCAAAAGATGATCCATTATTTTTATATGAAAAATCAAAGAAATATAAAGATAAATTCGATGAAAATAGATTCAAGGAAATTGAGATTTTATTAAAAAATGAGATTGAAAAAAAACAGATTATTTATCTCAATAAGGAATGCCTAAGAGCTCTATATTTGGATTATGAGATTCCATCTGAATTTAATGGCAATAAAATATTTGATATCGAAAAGACAGAGCAGATGTTGAGATTCTTTGCTCAAGCTAATGAAAATCTGTATAAAACAAAATTAATGAAACTTTTTTGGTATAGCGATTCATACCATTATCAAAAATATGGTACATCAATTTCTGGAATGGTTTACGAACATCTTCCTTATGGCGCAGTACCAATTGGTGGCGATGAGATTTTAGGTGCCTCTAGAAATTCTATAGTTGTGTCTGAAGAAAGACTTTGGTGTAAAGATGATGGCGAAGAGGTAATTGGGTATAAAATAAATAATTTGAAAAAAATGGATAAAGCAAAATTAGAAACTTCGGAAATTTCTGTTATAGAACTAGTTAATAAAAAGTTTCAAAATCTTGGAAGCGCTGCAATCAGTAGAATAATGCATGCTGAAGAAGCATATAAAAACACAAAAGACGGCGATTTAATATCTTTTAAATGGGCTAAAATATTAAAAGATTTTTAATTATAAATATGATGCTCAATCAATCTTGGCTGGCCATAGCGTACGAAGTTAGAACCAGGATTATTGGTTCAGATAAAGATATTTTTATACCTGAATTGAGTTTTTAGCTTGAAAGTATGATTAAATCCTATCAAATAAAATCAACCCTTACTGGCCTCAATCCTAACTTTCAAAATGGCCTAGTTTTTGGGGGGAAAGGTCATTTATAATAAATATGCGGCCTACTATTTGATTGAAAGTGTCTTCTCTCATTGGACTAAAAAAATTATTGATTACCCAGACCACTGTACCTATTATGGTTAAAGCAAGTACAACATCTGCTTCATCTTCTTCAATGGCTTCCTTTGATATATGTTATCCCAAATAAAAGCTAAAGTGGGTTTTATTAATATTCGGTACATTTTTTTAAATAAGCCAGGATATCATTTAAATTAGCGATAGCTAGAGCTACTACTGAATCGGCAGCGCCATAATAAAGTAAAAGTTCATTTGTTTTTTCATCAATAACCGCACCACAAGGAAAAACAACATCATCTGTATCACCCACTCTTTCGTAACTCTCTTTTGGTCCCAAAACCCAATCTCTGCTCCGACCGATTATTTCAAGGGTTTCTAGATCTAACAAAGCTAGTCCCACTCGATAAATAGTACCGGAGGCTGTATTTCTCGCCCCGTGGTAAATAATTAACCAGCCATCTGACGTCTCAATAGGCGGAGGACCTAACCCTATTCTATCAGAATCCCAAGCTCCATGTCTGGTAGGCATCAATACTCTATCTTTCCCCCAGAAATCCAAATCTTTGGAGAAAGAAACCCAAATATCAGCTCTTCCATCAACAAGGGGTCTGTTTACAAGAGCATAGCAACCCTTGAAAGTTTTAGGGAACAAAGAAGCATCTTTATTGAAAGGCATTAATTTCTGTCCTAAGCGTTGGAAATTTAAAAAATCTTTAGTTGCTATCAGAGAAATACCGGGGGGTTCTCCAGTCACTCCATCAAAGAAAGAAACACAAGTAATTATATATTCTTGCCGGTCCTCTAGCCAAACAATTCTGGGATCTTCCAATCCAAATATGGCTTCGCCGAATTCTGGCTCTGCGATCAATGCTGGCACAGAATTTATCTGCCAGTTTGTTTTTCCATCTTTACTTCTAGCAATAGTTAAATGGGAATGCCCTTGTTTATCTTCGGCTCGAACCAAAAGCAATATCTCATCATTAAATTTTATTGCCCCGGGATTAAAAACGGTTCCTACTTTGTAGGGCCAGTTTTCCGGAGTTAAAATCGGATTTCCTTTATACCGTTTAAAATATTCTTCAAAATTTTTATTATTCATTTTGTCCTTACCTCATTCTTTAGTCCAGTTTTTAAGTTAGTATCTAAGCCATTTTTAAACTAATATCCAATCTAACACCTTGCCTTCAGTTGTCAGTTGTCGATATTCTATGATGATGAAAAAGAATAAGAATAATTATTATATCACAAGTATAAACAAATTTTATTAATATTAGGGAAGTTGGTCACTTTTTATACTGCGCAGATTGGCTGGGGACAGTGGAAAAAGTTAGAACCACTTTATTGAGCTTGAATGAGGATATTTTTATACCGGAATTGGTTTCTTAAGGTAAATACCCTTTTTATATCTTTAAATTATTAATAATAAAGATTATTATTATTAATATGAAATATCTGGTTGTATTAAATCCAAGTGCTGCAAAGGGTGCAGCTTTTAAAAACCAAACAAAAATTGAAAAACTATTAGAGGAGTATTTGTCAGATTATTCACTGATAGTTTCAGCCAAACCTGGTGATCCTACTATCCTGGCCCAGGAGGCTGCGGAAAAAGACTATGATGTGGTC
>Ga0114922_10000309_pt1 | contig 47020 bp, 41 predicted proteins | sample AartaG_FD_100975 | JGI IMG/M metagenome (GOLD analysis project Ga0114922, IMG submission 100975) | Deep subsurface microbial communities from Aarhus Bay to uncover new lineages of life (NeLLi) - Aarhus_00045 metaG | ecosystem: Environmental > Aquatic > Marine > Oceanic > Sediment | place... | reverse complement strand
GACTGAAACATGCAACGCGCAACTGCTCCAACGCCTACCAGAAAGGCAAGCGTTCCTTCGAGATACTGGGCAAACTGAAACCTGAAACGATGGAAAGTCACTTGCCGGCCTTTCAACGCGCGAAACGCATCTTGAATGAGAAACTACAATGACCACCAACACCAGCGATAAAGGCTTGGAAACATTGGGGGGGGGAATTAAAGGGGTACGGTACATTTTTTGCTGAGTTGTGCTTGCTAATGATAGGTTTTGATAGAGGACAGCGGGTGGGCTAAATTAGTGCGGAGCTTGGGGACGCAGACATCGGGTGGAATTAAGTATGGTGTCCCCGGAATTCCCCAAGAGGTGTGACAATGAAAATTATCAGTTTTGATGCGACATGTCGAAAAGGCCATCTGAGCCTGCTGCTGATATTGCTGGTCTTGCTGGTGTTAGTGGCCTTGGCCAATGGCGCCGGGCAGTACAAGGTTAGCTGGTATACAATTGATAGTGGCGGTGGGACGAGCAGCGGTGGGCCGTATGTGCTTATGGGCACGATAGGTCAGCCGGATGCGGCGTACTCGGATGGTGGTCAATATGAGCTGCTCGGCGGTTTTTGGCCCGGCGGGCCTTTATGTTTCGTCGATTTCCACCACTTTGCGAGGTTCGCCGACTACTGGCTGGAGACGGGAAGTGACATTCCTGCTGACTTGTATGAGGATGATATTGTCAACTGGTTTGATTTGGAAGCCTTTGTCGATGAGTGGCTCGAATATTGCCCGTATGATTGGCCGTTAAGATAAGAGATACTTGATTCTCGATGCTCGATACTTGATTCTCGATGCTCGATTTTGGGTTGCGGTCGCTTCGCGACGGTATTTCGGGGAGATTCTTCGCTGCGCTCAGAATGACAGTAGGGGCAAGCCTTTCGACTACTTCGACGAAGCTCAGTATAAATTCGCTCAGGGCAGGCTCTTCGCGAGAATGACAAATGTTACGTCGCCGTGCCGGCGACGGCTAAACGAGAAAGAACCCCGCGTGGAACGCAGGGGTAGATACTTCGGCGAAGGTTATTTGGCTTTTGAAGCGTTTAGCATTTTCATAAAGGCCCTTAGCAAGAGGGCGAGGTCTTTTTTGCCCTGGGCGGAGACGAGGTTGCCGTCAACGATGCATCGCTGCCCGGTGTATTTTGCGCCGCCCTGTTCGACGTCCATAGCACATTTTGGTATTGTGGTGGACTTTCGGCCGCGAATGACGCCGGCGGCGCTGAGGATTTCGACGCCGTGGCAGAGGGTAGCGACCGGCTTGTTAGCTTCAAAGAAATGACGCGTAATCCGCATCAGGTCCTGGTTATATCGCAGATATTCGGGCGCCCGGCCGCCGGAGACATACAGGCCGGCATAGTCGCGCGGGTTCACGTCTTTAAAGGCGATGGTGGCTTTTAAGTGATAGCCGGGCAGCTCGCGTGTGATGTCCCAGGGCACGTCTGTATTGGGCGGAGTCTCGTGTACAACCAGATGATAGAAACGGGCCTCGGGACCTGCGACGACGACCTCGAAGTCGTCCTCGGCGATGCGGTAGTAGGCATACATCGTATCAAGGACTTCAGAGCCGTCACCTATGGGTAAAAGTACTTTTCGCATAGTTTTTTTCTCCTTAGCGAGTAGTGGATTTGTCAGGAGGGCGAGTGCGGCCGGGCCGCCGGCCAGCAGTTGACAAACTTCGCGGCGATTTAGTTCCATCCCTTCGAACACCTCCTGCATTGAGTTTGTGCAGTCTATTGCAAGTTAGGTATAGCAACAACGAAATTCGCAGAATGCCTCTAACCGGCACAAATTTACCATGACTTTGACGGATTGCAAGCGAAAAGTCAAGGGCTTTTTTTCGCAACAAACATGAGAGCGCGATGAGCGTGGCGGTTTGGCGCTTCAAAATGCCCGGGGATTGTGGTAGAATTGGTTTTTCTTAGTTAGGGCACAGGAATAAGTTATGGCTTTGGGGAAGGTTGCGATAATTGGTCGGCCGAACGTGGGTAAGAGCAGCCTGCTGAATGCGCTGGCGGGCGAGCGGATAAGTATCGTTGAGCCGACGGCGGGGGTGACGAGAGACCGCGTGAGCACCATCATCGGCAGAGATGACCGCTACTTCGAACTGATAGATACCGGTGGATACGGGATTGTTGACAGGGACGATTTGGGAGGGCATATCGAGCAGCAAATCCGGCAGGCAATTGAGTCGGCGAATCTTGTGGTTTTTATGGTGGATATTCGCGATGGACTTGTGCCGTTGGATGCGCAGATAGGACGGCTTCTGCGTGAAAACGAGCTTGACGTTATTGGCGTTGCAAACAAGGCTGATACGGCCACGATGTTTCCTGCAGCGGCGGAGTTTTCAAAGCTGGGGTTCGGGGAATTTCTGTGCATTTCGGCGAAGAACAATCTCAATAAGGCGGTGCTGCTGGACAGAATCTTCGAGAAGGTTTCAGGTTTAGAATCGAAAAAGCCGACGGAGCCGGCGATGAAGGTGGCGATAGTGGGTAAGCGGAACACCGGCAAGAGCACGCTCGTGAATGCTATGGTGGGTTCGGAGAGGGTAATTGTGAGCGAGACGCCTGGGACAACGAGGGACGCTGTTGACGTGCGGTTTGAAAAGGACGGCAAGACCATTGTCGTGATTGACACGGCGGGGATAAGAAAGAAGAGCAAGATGGCTGACAGCATTGAGTTTTACAGCTATGTTCGGGCGACGGGGTCGATTCGTCGGGCCGATGTTGTGCTGCTTCTTATAGATGCGACCGAACCGGTCTCGCAGGTTGATAAGAAGGTGGCGCGGTTCATCGCCGACGAATGCAAGGGCTGCATACTGGTCGTGAATAAGTGGGACCTTGCGAAGGAGACTGCTGTCACCGGTGACTATGAGGATTATTTGACAAAGATTTTGCCGGGGTTAAAATACGCGCCGATAGCTTTTACGACGGCGACTGAGGCGAAGAATGTTCAGAGCGTTCTGGATTTGGCGGCTGAGATTTTCAAGGAGAGCACCACGTGGATACCGACTGCGAAGCTGAACAAGGCGTTTGAAATCGTAAAGGAAGGGAAGGTCGGCGGAGCTAAAGGCAAAGGCGGCCGGCCGAAGATTTATTACGCGACGCAGATTGCGGTTAACCCTGTCACGATACTTATGTTCGTGAACAGGCCGGGGCTGTTTGATGAGCAGTGTCGGCGGTCTATTGTCGGCCGGCTGCGGGAGCTTCTGCCGATAGATGAGGTGCCGATACGGCTGTTGGCGCGGTCGCACCGGGATAGTCGTTAGTATTTAGTCTACGGCCCTTAGTCCTGTGATTGTGGCCAGGGCAGGAATCTATAGCGTAAACGCTTGAGAGTATTTTTGGAGATAGTTGAATGGATGTGCTTTTGTTGGTGCTGGTTTGCGGATGCGGCTACATCATTGCTTATCATACATACGGGCGCTTTCTGGCCAAGAAGATATTCAAGCTGGACAAGAACGCTCCGGTTCCATCCAAGGAGCTGGAGGACGGGGTCGATTATGTTCCTGCGCGCAAAGGGATAATTTTCGGGCATCACTTCACGTCGATAGCTGGTACGGGGCCGATAGTGGGGCCCGCAATAGGAATCATCTGGGGCTGGCTGCCGGCTATCCTGTGGGTGACGTTTGGCTGTATACTTATGGGGGCTGTGCACGATTTGGGGGCGTTGGTGGTTTCGCTGCGAAACCAGGGCAAGAGCATCTCGGAAATCGCGGCCAAGTATATCAACGTTCGCGTGCGGTTTATATTCTTCGGGGTTGTGTTTTTGAGCTTGCTGATAGTCATCGCGATATTCGGTGTGGTGATTGCGACGGTGTTTACCAGGTTTCCGAGCTCGTTGGTTCCGGTCTGGCTTCAGATTCCGATAGCGGTTGGGCTTGGCTTTGCTGTTTATAAACGAGGCGCGAGTGTTCCGGTTGCGACAGCTATCGCTGTGGTGGGGATGTATTTGTGCATTGGGCTTGGTGCGTTTATAGAAAGCAAATGGCCGGGTGTATTTAGCATTAGCAGTGTGGGGGGAATACCGGGGACGGGGGTTTGGGTGATAATTCTGTTGATATATGCGTGGGTGGCGTCGACATTGCCGGTGACAATACTTTTGCAGCCGAGGGATTATATCAATGCGTGGCAGCTATTCATAATGATGGCATTTTTGGCTGCTGGAGCAGTTTTTTCCGCCGTGTCCGGCAACCTGTCGATAGTAGCACCGACAGTGGATTTGTCACCCCAGGGCGCTCCACCCATCTGGCCGTTTTTGTTTGTTACAATCGCGTGCGGTGCCATTAGCGGTTTTCATTCGCTTGTTGCCTCGGGAACGAGTGCGAAACAGGTTGCGAAAGAGCCGGACTGTCAGTTTGTCGGGTACGGCTCGATGCTGCTGGAAGGTTTGCTGGCGGTGCTGGTAATTGTGTGCGTTGCGGCGGGTATCGGAATGGCCCTGAAAACTGAAGGTGGTACTATTCTGAAAGGTGCGGAGGCGTGGCGATACCAATACAGCACGTGGATGGGGGCGAAAGGGTTGCCTGACAAAATAGCGCCGGTGGTCATCGGCGCCGCCAATATGATGCGTACGATAGGAGTGCCTGAGGCAATGGGTCTTACGCTAATGGGTGTGTTTATTGCATCATTTGCGGGCACGACACTTGATACGTCGACACGGATACAGCGATACGTGGTGAGTGAGCTGGCGACTGAGCTGCGAATTCCGTTTTTGGCTAATAGGTGGGCGGCAACGAGTTTTGCGGTGCTTACGGCGGCGGCACTGGCGTTTGCGACAGGAGCGGACGGCACAGGTGCAATGAAACTGTGGCCGTTGTTTGGAACATCAAATCAGCTACTTGCGGCCCTGGCGCTTTTGGTGGTGACGTTTTATCTGAAACGCAAAGGCGGATTGAAGTATGTGCTCACGGCGGTGCCTTGTCTTGTTATGCTGGTGATTACAAACTGGGCGATGGTGCGAAATGAGATGTTTTTTTTAGCCGAGGGGAATTGGCTTCTTGTTATAGTTGGGGGCGGGATTTTCGCGCTGGCGCTGTGGATGACGGTCGAGGCGGTGATAGCATTTGTCACTATTCCCCAGGTGGGAGTTTCTCAGCAGGAAGGGGTATCAGCTTAAATCGGGCAGTGACGGGCTGCTGGTTGAGCACAATTTCATCCTTGCTGAGGAATTCATCAGGGAAATTGTAAACGACCTTTGTGGTTAGCTCGCCTTCTTTTTTCTCATCACCATCGAGGATATACAGCAAGATCTGAAAGGGCTGCTTTTCGTACTCGCTCTTGGCGGCGGCGGTTGCTTTTATGCGTACGATTGCCATATCCTGGGGATTGAGCAATTCGACCCTGTATGTGCCCTGCAGAACGGGACTGAAAACATACCCGATAGTCGCTGACGGTATATTATAGCCGCGTAATTTTCCTTCCTCCGGCGGCATTTTGATTTTTACAGCAATAGGGGCTGTTCTGAATTGACGGGGGGCCAATTCAATTTGGGGCAGTTTTACAACAGCTGCTGTCCTTGCGTAGGCAATTTCCCTCGGTATCAGCCTAACATCTGCGGTGAGTTTTTCACCTTCCCAATCCCCGGGGACAAACATATCTACCTGCGGCGGCCCGACAATTGCGTCCTTTATCGTAATTCCGTCCTCATCTATGCAGCGGACCTTAAGTGGTTTTTCAACGAGCTTGACAACACTGACGGAAATTGATTTCGGCTTGCAAGACTCTATAGTAAGTCCGCGGTCCTTTATTTTGATGCTGCTTCTCAAGAAGCTTCGGATATCCAAAGGGTGGTCGCCCGGTGCGGCCATTGCTTCTTCCTGTGCGGGGTCGAAAAAGAACTCAAAGCTCAAGGAGCCTTCGTTTAGTTCGCGCTGCAGGTCTGCGATTTTGGAGGCAGGGCCTTTGAGGACAATATCACAAACGTCAACAGATGGTTCTCCTTCGAAAGTGACTAAAAGACCCGGGTCGATGGTCTTGGCCAGGCTTATTGTAGTAGCTCGCCGAACAGTGAAGGTCTCATTCTGAGCCAGGTCGGCCCAGACCCAGATGAGGACCGTTATGAGAACTACAATTGCTACTTTGCCGTATTTGATTTTTCTTGCCATCTAAATCAAAACCAAACGGTAAAAACACTAACAGAGCGGGCAAGCACACTTATTCTTTCTTGTTTCTCTCTGCGTTTCACGTTTCAGTCGCTGCGAACACTCTCTCATCCATCGCGCTGGCCAGGTATCTTCTTAGCTGGGTCTCTGTTACGTTTCTGGTCAACTCTCCTCTCTGAGCGATTGAGACAACACCGGTTTCTTCACTTACGACCAGGCAGGTGGCGTCAGAACCAACAGTTATGCCGATGGCGGCGCGGTGTCTGGAGCCGAGGTGGATGCCCTGGACGCTGCCGGCCTCGGCCAGAGGAAGCTGCACTCTGGCGGCCACTACTCTATCGGCGCGAACCACAACAGCCAGGTCGTGAAGCGGCGAGGCGGGCTGGAAAATGGTCTTTAGCAATGCAGCGGTGACCCTGGCGTCGATTCGAATGCCGGTTTCTATAAACTCTCCCAACGCCACACGTTTTTCGATGACAATAATTGCACCGGTTCTGGAAGCGGAGAGCTCGGTCACAGCGGTAATTATCTCTTCCGTTGTTCTTGCGAGCTGCTGGGAGAAAAAGGCCAGAAACCTGGGCTGGCCAATTCGTATTAATGCTCTTCGAATTTCCGGCTGAAATGCGATAACGGCAATAATTAAGACGGCGATTAAAAAGCCGCTGTAAAGATACTCCAGTCTTTCGAAAGCAAAGCGGCCGACGAGCAATTTCAGGATGATAAAACCGGCGATGAGAATGAATATGACGCCGCGGAACAGTCGTTCTCCGCGGGTGCCTTCGAGGAAATCGACGGCCCAGTAAATGATGAGGCCGATAAGAAACAATTCAATAGCGACGCGCCACCATCCATACGCTGCCACGCGGGTAAGATAGTCGATGAGCGTTTCCACAGGTCAAATCCCTTTGGTCTCGTCGTGCGCCGCCAGTGCCGTTGAGAGGCATTCTCCGTAAGGAGTCCCAAGGACTGCGAAGCGGTGAGTATCGCATAGGCACTAACACAATGTGCGCGATCCGCGGGACGCCTCCCCCAGTAAGAAGGGGTCTGCGACTTACCGGCGGACGAGTTACGGTATCCTTTTCTTAGTTAACTTGCTCGGTTCATCATCCAAAATGACGGCGTCTACGTCAGCCATCAACTGCAGGTGCTTGATACGCTTGTTTCGAATATGTCTTCTGCTGGCCTCGGCCTTGGTTTCACCCAACTGCCGGCCGCAACCACAGAGCACGACAAAGCAAGCCGACAAGAAGATTGCCAAGGTCAACAGACGGGCTATAAACGTGAGAGGGCACGTTTGAGCACGCCGGCCTGGGGCAAACCTCGTTAGATTTCCTGGTTTTTTCATCACTTTTCCCTCAATAAAACTCGTTCTCCACAGACACAGGGCAGTAAGGCTTATGCCCTTTGTCACTCCTGCCGTTTAGGGACTTACCTAACAGCTATATTATAACAGTAGGCAACCGGCCTGTCAATGTAAATTGCGGGCAATTTTGGGATGGGAAGGGAACATCGTATATCCCTGCGGAGGATAAGATGTATGGCTGAGGACTGCTATAAGAAGCCGAGGAAGAGGCGGCAGCGGCTTTTCCTCCAGCCCCTGCCGGGAGGAGAGCACAAAAAGGCCTGAAAAATAGGACCCTCAAAAGACCACAACGGCTTTTTTGGGGGCTAAAATGGAACCTCTGAACGGTTTTGAGCAAATTATATGGATGCCGGACAAAGCTGGTAAGTTAGATTTTTCGCAGACTAAATTTGCGGGTTGAATTTGAGTGACAGCGGCGGATAATGCCGAAGGATTATTTCTTAATTTCCGGACAAGACATAACATAATCGAGCAGACGGCTGAGGTCAGCTGTTGCAACAGCAACAGTACAGTCGGCGGCGCCATAATAGAGTCTAAACTGGTTGGTTTCCTTATGGACGGTCGCTCCCGTTGGAAATACGACGTCACTGACGTCACCCACACGTTCGTACTGTGCCCGTGGTCCCAGGACCCATTCATCGCTTCGCCGTAAGACTTTCCAGGGCTCTTCTAAATCTAAAAGGGCCAGCCCGACGCGGTATATCGCTCCGGAAGTAGTAACGCGGACACCGTGATAGAATATCATCCAGCCGTGCGGTGTCTCTATCGGCTGACAGGCCAGACCGACTCTATGGCAATCCCAATAGGCATGTCTTGTTTTGATGAGCGCTCTATGGTCACCCCAATGTTTTAAGTCGGGCGAGAAACTAATCCAGACATGGGCCTCGCCCCGGACGATAGGTCGGTGAATCAGTGCAAATCGTCCCCTGAATCTGCGCGGGAACAGGCAGGCATCTTTGTCTTCCGGCGGAAGAAGTGCACCGAGTCGGGCAAAAGTTCGGAAGTTCCTGGTAATCGCCAGCGAAACTACGGGACCGCCTTCGCTAAAGGACGTATATGTGATAGCAAATTGATTTTGCTCCTCGAGCCAAATAATGCGTGGGTCTTCCAATCCCCACTTTTCCTCTCGCGAATTCTCGTCGGCCACAAGTGTGGGTGTAGGGTCGATCTCCCAGCCGGTAAATCCGTCGGGACTACGTGCAACGGTCAGGTGCGAGAATCCGCGCATATCCTCGACGCGAATCAGCAGCAAAGTCTCGTTATTCAACTTAACAGCAGCGGGATTAAAAACTGCATTTGTCGGGTAGGGCCACCCTTGCGGTGTAAGTATTGGGTTGCCCTCGTATCTTTCGAAGAGGTCGTGTGCCGTTCTTTGCCGTGAGAGCTCATTCATGCTTTCGGTCCCAAAATATCAAGGGATTCACATGATGCTTTAGCGTCGATTTAGAGTTCTTCCTAATATCATTTAAGTCTAATCGGCAAGATGACCGATTTTCTGTACATCTAAACTGCAAATTTTGACTGAGCCCACAGAAAAAACCGTCCCAGCCGGCTGCGCTCTATCAGCTGCCTAAGCCGGCACGGAGGTTACAGCAGCCTTGCAGGACCCTCTTATTAAGTAGTTGTGCCCGGTACGCAAGTCACTGTGCCTTAACCAACTGTGTCTCGTATAAACTCTGATACAACGGGCAGCTTTGCATCAGCTCATCGTGTTGTCCCCGGGCAACAATTTTGCCGTCATCCATTACCACTATGACGTCCGCGGTGATGACGGTACTGAATCTATGGGCGATTATGAAACTGGTCCTGTCCTTCATTATTTCCTCGACGGCCCTGTGGATTTTGGCCTCGCTCTCGGCATCGACCTGACTGGTGGCTTCGTCGAAAATCAGGATAGAAGGGTTTTTCAAAATCGCTCTTGCAATAATGATTCTCTGCAACTGTCCGCCACTTAGACCCGCACCCTGCTCGCCGATTACCGTATCATAGCCGTTGGGCAGCGGCTCAACGAATTCGTGAGCAAATGAACGTTTAGCTGCGGCAATTATTTCTTCCCTTGCCGCGCCGCGCTTACCATATGCGATATTGGCCGCTATGGTGTCATTGAATGTCACCACGTTTTGTGTAACCATTCCAATCTGTTCTCGCAGGCTCGCCAGTGTTGCGTGCTGAATATCTTTGCCGTCTATGAAAATCCGGCCGCTATCGGGGTTGTAAAACCTCGGCATCAAGTTTGCCAGCGTCGTCTTGCCGGAGCCGTTTGGCCCGACGATAGCAACGTTATGACCGGCCTGCACCGAAAGATTGATTCCCTTCAACACGGGTTTGTATGTTCCCGGATACGTAAAAACGACATCTACGAATTCGATTTTGTCTTTCAAAGGCTCAAGTTCAATCGCACCGGGTTTTTCAGACTCAACCGGCTCATCCATAATAGCAAACACTCTTTCCGCCGCAGCATTTGCTTCCTGTATTTTGTTCCAGATATCGCTGGTTTTTCGCACCGCTTCGGCGGCCGCGCCAAGCAATATCAACAACCCGAGAAACTCGGGGCTTTCCATCCGGCCACCGGTGACCCAATGGGCTCCTACTATCAACGCAGCTCCTCCCGCCGCCATCCCAAGCACTTCCAGAATAGGCATTGTTGCAGCATCAATTTTAGATATCTTGAGTAGTTGCTTCAGTAATTTGTTGTTTATATTTCTAAAATTCCTGCCCTCATAACCTTGCTGATTATAAACTTTTACGACTCTAAGGGCCGACATCGTTTCCTGCAGCTTCCCCAGCATCTGTGAACCGACCACCAGAGATTTTTTTGTCGCCCTTTTTATCTTTCTGCCGAAACCGGCGAGCAGTCCCAGCACAAGCGGCGCGGCACACAAAAATATCAGCGTCAATTGCCAGTTCAGCAGCATCGCACAGCCCAGCATAAACAGGGCGTTCAGCGGCTCGCGAAGCGCTTTACCAAGCATTATTTTGATTGCCTTGCCCATCACGCCGGTATCGCTAATAATTCTGCTGACAGCGTCACTCGGCCGCTCGTTTGCGAAAAACCCCATCGGTATGTCCATAACATGCTCGAAGGCATCTTCCCGCAAATGGTTTATCCCCACTTGTACCACCTTCTGCGCCAAATAACCCTGATAGAATTTTGCCAGGCACCGAACTACCGTAACTACCACCATTGCCAATATAATATAAACGACCGCTTTTGTTTTGGTGGACTCGCCTTCTTCTCTTGGAAGGAAACCAACCACCCATTGCGCCCGCTTAACAACTGCTATTTTGGCCGACCATTTCATACGCTCGATACGGCCCAACCGCAGACCATCAACGTAAGCTTTGTCCTCCGGCGTGTGTAACGGCAGCTCTAAAATGTCCTCTTTATCTGAGCGCCTTAGCTGCACGGTTGTTTTTCTCTCGTCGGTCACGGCCAGCTCTTCAAGAAGCGTGGGAAAAGATATTCTTTCGGCATCCTCGGAGACCAAAAAATCACCGACGCCAACAATTTTGTCCTCCGGTTTGAGTCCTGCCACGTCGGCCAAGCCACCCTTTTCAACATCTGTTACAAGCAGATAATATGCAATGTCCCGGCTGTCGCTCTCGGCTAAATCTCTGGTGTCCGGAACATAAAAATCAACGCCATATTTGTAGTCGCAGCTTTTTCTATCGACCCACCCGTGCAGCCCCTCTTTGCCCATCATCACTCTCAGCAGGGGTATAATCGTCATAAAGCTCAGCGATAAAAGACTGGCCACGAGAAACGCGCAGACAACCACTACAATCACGCGGGGCCATTGAGGCCAGACATACTTAAACACTCGTCTGAAAGCGTTCATTTGACATCTATCTCCATTTTCGCTCGGGCCCCATTTCATGGTAGATTACAAAATGGCGCCTGGGAGCCTATACAGCCAAAGCACAATAGCAAACTGAAAGCTATCGGTCAAGTCTGTCTATTGTGTCTCTTGGGATGTCCAAGGAACATCCCAGTAATCGGTGCAGCGCTGACTTGACTATACTGCCGAGGTTGTTATGCTGGATGGGTATGCAGAGGCCTTCAGACAAACAGCAAACCATCATTATCCTGGTTCTGCTTGCAGCTGCAACGCTTGCGGTCTACTGGCAGGCGCGCGGTCACGAATTTATAGCTTTCGACGATGACCTTTATGTCACTGAAAATGAGAATGTGAAAGCAGGCCTGACCTGGCAGGGCGTAAAATGGGCTTTTGCAACCAATCAAGCCTACAACTGGCATCCCCTTGTGTGGATATCACACATGCTGGACTGCCGGCTTTACAAATTGAATCCTGCCGGCCATCACTTTACGAATGTGCTCTTCCACATAGTGAACACTCTACTTCTCTTTCTGGTACTCAATCGAATGACCAGCAGCATTTGGCGAAGCGCTTTTGTTGCGGCCCTTTTCGCTTTACATCCGCTTCACGTTGAATCGGTCGCGTGGGTTTCGGAACGCAAAGATGTTCTCAGCACCTTCTTCTGGATACTAACTATGTGGTTTTATGTGCGTTATGTTCAGCGGCCGCGATTCGCTGCTTATCTGCCGATTATGCTTGCCCTTGGGCTTGGGCTGATGGCCAAGCAGATGTTAGTGACACTGCCGTTTGTTCTGCTTCTGCTGGATTATTGGCCGCTGGAGCGATTCGCATTGGGGGCACAAAAACGCAGGGAGTACAAAGCAAAGTTTGGGGCAAATTCGCTGTCCCGCTGCTTTTTGGAGAAACTTCCGCTTTTGGCACTGTCGGCTGGGGCAAGTATCATTGTTCTTATCGTTCAATCCAATGCCAGGCTCGTGAAAAGCAGCGTTGCAATACCTTTGGGCTATCGTCTTGGCAATGCACTTGTCGCCTATGCAAAGTATATCAGGAAAATGTTTTGGCCCGGTGATTTGGGGATTCTTTATCCGCATCCTGAGACAAATCTCCCGCTGTGGCAGGCGTTGGCTGCTGCTTTGTTTCTGTCGTGCATCACTATTTTTGTAATTTGGTCTTTTCGCAGCCGTCGATGGCTTGCAGTTGGGTGGCTGTGGTACATCGGGACACTTGTGCCGGTGATTGGGCTGGTACAGGTGGGGCTGCAGGCAATGGCTGACCGCTACACGTACGTGCCGCTTATCGGGCTGTTTATCATAATTGCCTGGGGTGGTGCAGAACTCTTGGCAAAACAGAGGTATCGAAACGTTGTTCCGGCGACGGCTGCGGTGGCAGTGCTTTTGGCCCTGACGGCGGTCACATACCGGCAATTGTCATACTGGCACGACAGCATTATGCTTTATAAACATACCGTTGCCGTTACGGCCAACAATGATATTCTGCACTATAACCTTGGGGCGCTGCTTTCGAAGGAGGATAAGATTGACGAGGCCATCAAACACTGGCGCGAGGCAGTAAGGATAAGGCCTGAACAACACACGATACATAAAAACCTGGCGATTTTGCTGTCACGGCAAGGTGACATCGATGGGGCGATTGAACATTATCGTCACGTGTTAGAACTAAGGCCGAGGGATGAAACCACACATAAAGCTCTGGGAAATCTTCTGGCCAGGCTCGATGCTGCCGAGAAGCTTTTCAATAGAGGAAATGTTCTCGCTGCGCAAGACGAGCTTGATGAAGCCATTATCTGTTATACCAAGTCGCTTCAGCTTAGACCTCGTTATGCCCCGGCACATAATAATCTTGGAAATGCTCTGTATTTGCAGGGCCAATTTGAACAGGCATTTGCCCATTACGTCAAGGCGATACAGTACGACCCAAATTTGATTGATGCACATTACAATATGGCCATACTTTTAGCCAAACAGGACAAACCACATGAAGCTATAAAGAAGTATCGCAAGGTACTCGAAATCGACCCAAATCACACTGGTGCCCGCCAGGCCCTCGAAGCCCTTACTAAGACCACAGCAAAGAAAAGATAAATCGCAAAGCGCCGCCGCTATCGGGCAAATACAGAGAGGGGGAAAATACGTTTGACCCCGTTAGAAAGTCTATACGAGGTGATAATATGACAGAGAAAGGGAAAATTTCTAACGGGGTTGACGGTGGTTCAGAGGGCTATTATACTGTTTAGCTCAATATAACGCGAAGCAGCGGTTATTTATGGAGTAAAGAATGAACAAAAGCAAAATTGTTGCTGAGGGTATAACCTTCGACGATGTGCTGCTTGTACCGGCAAAGAGCGATTTTGTGCCGAGCCAGGCGGAAACCAGCACCCAACTGACTAACAATATCAAAATCAATATTCCGATTGTATCGGCAGCCATGGACACCGTTACCGAGGCGGCGCTGGCGATATCGCTGGCCCAGGAGGGTGGAGTTGGGATAATACATAAGAACCTGTCGATTGAGGCACAAAAACGCGAGGTGGCGAAGGTCAAACGTTCGGAGCACGGCGTGATTCTCGACCCCGTGACACTAACGCCCGCCGAACCCGTTAGAAAAGCACAGGAGTTGATGAACGAACAGAATGTATCCGGCATTCCCATCCTCGACGGCAAAAAGCTGGCGGGTATCCTGACGCGGAGAGACCTCAAGTTCCTCAAAGACTATGATGTCAAAATAAGCGAAGTTATGACGGAGACCAACCTCGTTACTGCTCCGGCTGAGACAACACTCGAACAGGCAAAGGAAATCCTTCAAAAGCACAAGGTTGAAAAGTTGCTTTTGGTCAACACAGGCGGGGAACTGGCGGGTCTAATCACGATGAGGGACATTGACCGCGTTCAGCAGTATCCTTTGGCGGCGAGGGACCAGCGAGGCAGAGTGCGTGTCGGGGCAGCGGTCGGTGTTGGCGATTATGAGCGAATCGAAGCTCTCATAAAAGCAGAGGTTGACGTCGTAGTTGTCGATACTGCCCACGGCCATTCGCAGAATGTCATCGATACCGTAAAGACAATCAAGAACAAGTACAAAATTGATGTGATTGCGGGCAATATTGCCACGGCAGAAGCGACGGAGGACTTGATAGCGGCTGGTGCAAATGCTGTAAAAGTCGGCATCGGGCCCGGCGCAATTTGTACGACGAGAGTAATTTCAGGCGTGGGTGTGCCGCAGATATCGGCGATAATCAACTGTGCCAGAGCAGCGGAGAAACATAATATCCCGGTCATCGCCGACGGTGGAGTAAGGCAGTCCGGCGATATAACCAAGGCAATTGCCGCCGGTGCTTCGAGCGTGATGATAGGCTCATTGTTTGCAGGCTTGAAGGAAAGTCCGGGGCAGTTGGTTATCTACAAGGGCAGGCAGTTCAAAGAGTACCGAGGGATGGGCTCTTTGGGCGCGATGGTCAAGGGTTCGGCTGAGAGGTATGGGCAAAAAAGCTCGGCCGAGAGAGATAAACTCGTCCCTGAAGGGGTGGAAGGGCGAGTGCCATACCGCGGGACGCTGGGTGATTTTGTCTATCAACTGGTTGGGGGACTGCGGGCCGGCATGGGCTATTGCGGAGCACGAAATATCGAAGGGCTTAAGAAAAACGGACGCTTCGTCCGCATAAGCGCAGCGTCCTTTAGCGAATCGCATCCACATGATATACAGATAACAAAAGAGGCGCCAAACTATTCGGCGACGGTGCCTTCTGAGGATTAGCGAGCGGCGGAAAGTTATAACCGGTAGATAAATCCTGCGGTGAACACCTAAGTGCTTTGAGGACCTGGTGGGGCGTGAGACAATAGCCATTCTGGATTTCGGCAGTCAATACGGACAGTTAATTGCGCGGCGGGTCCGCGAGCACAATGTCTATTCCCGGATTTGTCGGGCAGATATAACAGCAGAGGAATTATCGAAGTGGGGTATCAAGGGGTTGATACTGTCCGGCGGGCCCGCAAGCGTTTATGACAAGAATGCGCCAAAGTGCGATGATAAAATCTTTGAGCTGGGTGTTCCGATTCTGGGTATATGCTATGGGATGCAGCTTGGCTGTAAGGTTTTGGGAGCGGAAATTATTGCGGCACAAAGGCGAGAGTACGGCAGAACAAATCTGTCAATTCTTGACAGGAGCGACTTGTTTGCAAATATGCCGGATTCGACAACGGTCTGGGCCAGTCACGGCGACCAGGCTGGCGAATTGGGCGGCGATTTTATAAAGCTGGCAGCTACTGAGACTTGTCCGTTTGCCGCCGTAAGACATAAGAAAAAGAAATTTTTCGGTGTTCAGTTCCACCCGGAAGTCTCCCACACGCCAAAGGGGCCATTGATTTTGAAAAACTTTCTGTATGATATTTGCGGCTGCAGCGGCGACTGGAAAATGAGCGACTTTGTCGGCGACACTGTCGAAGCTATTCGCAAACGGGTCGGCAACGCTGCGGTGATATGCGGCTTGAGCGGTGGGGTCGATTCCTCAGTCGTGGCGTCGTTAGTTCACACGGCAATAGGCGAGCAGCTCGTGTGCATTTTTGTTGACAATGGTCTGCTGCGAAAAAACGAGCGAGAAAACGTCGTATCAACTTTTCGTGACCATTTTCACATAGATTTGCGAGTTGTTGATTGGTCACGGCAATTTTTGAAAGGCTTAGATGGCGTCACAGACCCACAGCAAAAGCGCAAGATAATCGGGGCAGAGTTTATCAAGGCCTTCAAATCCGAGGCGGCAAGGATTCCCAATGCGAAGTTTCTTGCACAAGGGACACTTTACCCCGATGTTATCGAGTCGGGCTCTAAAGATGGGAATCCTGCAGCGAATATTAAAATACATCACAATGTTGGCGGCCTGCCGGCTGAGCTTGGTTTTGAGTTGATTGAGCCGCTGCGGGATTTGTTCAAGGACGAGGTGCGGGTAGTCGGCGAATACCTGGGTCTGCCGGAGGACATCGTCTGGCGGCATCCATTTCCCGGACCCGGGCTGGCTGTGAGAATAGTCGGTGAAGTGACACCTGACAGACTGGAGACACTGCGGGCGGCTGATGAAATTCTGATAGATGAAATAAAGTCGGCGGGGTTATATAAAAAGGTATCGCAGGCTCTGGCGGTGCTTCTGCCTGTTTCAACGGTCGGCGTGATGGGCGATGAACGAAGCTATGAGAACGTGATTGCCATTCGGGCGGTTGAGACTCCTGATTTTATGACTGCCGATTTTTCGCAGATTCCCTACGAAGTGCTGGGGATGATATCAAGCAGGATTATAAATGAGGTACGAGGGGTAAACCGCGTGGTATATGATATATCGAGCAAGCCACCGGCGACGATTGAATGGGAATAGCAGGAAAGCGTAAAGCTTAAAACTTAAAGTGCAAAGCCAAAGTGTAAAAGTTAAGAGTTTTTGGTTTTCAACTGTAGTTTTTCCTTTTGCGCTCTACGTTTTGAGCTTCAGTGGGGGTTGTGCAACTCAAACAGAAAATCCATCGACGAATAGTCTTTGGTTTAAATCCGCAAAGGCCGACCTTGCTAATTTTCCTGGCAGATTCATCGAGGATTCGAGAGACACATTTTTCAGAGGAGATAACTTAACGGCTCTATTATTGGCCGGCGGCGCAAGCATCGCGATGCATAACAGCGACGCGGACGACGACATCCAGGACAATGTCAGGAGGCATCGGCAATTTGGCGATTGCGCGGATAAGACTTTCGATATAATGGGCCAGCCGGGAATACACTTCGCGGCGACCGGTCTTTGGTATGCGCTGAGTGCAGAAAACCAGGACGATTTCAATAGAAACCGAGCGTTTACAATGATTACGGCCCTCTCCATCAACGGACTGACTACGCTGGGCCTGAAAGCCATCAGAGACAACGAGAATCCGAACGGCAATCGCTGGGCCTGGCCGAGCGGTCATACTTCAAGCTCCTTTACGGTTGCGTCGGTACTCGATGAGTTTTACGGCCCAAAGGTCGGCATACCCGCGTATGCGCTGGCTTCCCTCGTGGCTTATAGAATGGTTGATACGGGCGAACACTGGACAAGCGATGTTGTGTTCGGGGCGGCGCTCGGCTGGGTGGTCGGTCATACTGTTGCAGGAAAACATAAGAAGCTCGAGATTGGAGGTTTCCAGGTGGTACCCTTGACAGAAGCCGCTAACGCTTCGGCAATGGGCCTTCGCCTAGTCAAGCGATTTTAGTCTTAATTTGTCCGGGCGTTTTACCTATCCTTTTTATTACCGTGGATTATTGCTTCCAGTACGGCAAGGTGTGCCTCAAGTCGACCAGGATACTTGATTAAGGCAAACTAATCCTTTTGTTTTGGGAGTTTTTTGATTGGGACCATTACCTCGGTTTTCATCTGGGCATAGTGACCGGTCATAACGTTAGTGAGAAATATTTCCATTGGGCCATCAGTGACCACATAACCCTGTTTTAGGGTCCAGGCATAAAGATTCTCATAGATCGGGCCGGGGTCTGCCTGGCCTTCGGGTTTTACGGCGACCGCCAATTCCATGGCAGGCAGGGCTTTTATATCTGTCATTTCACCGAGAGTGCCGGCAAGCTTCAAAGCCTCTTTGCCGACAGGTATGCGAATCTCCGTCAGCCAATGCTTTTTCGATACATACTCAGGGTTGTTCAAATAGACGTATGACATCGCACCGCGCGGGCTTATTCCCTTCCGCCCGGCCAGGCCAAATAGCTTGCCGATGGCCATACCCGTTTTGTCATAACTGCCGCGATAAATGGTATACAGAACTACCTGTTTCTCCGCTTTGCGAATGACAAAGTCGGGTTTGCCAGCAGTAGTTTGAGCGGAAATCTTAACACCGCATACAACCATTAAGCCAATTGCCAACAATAACATAGACCATATTCTTACCTTGCTCATAACCATCTCCTTTCACTCAGTTTGCTATTTTCATTTTTTGGTTACAAAAAAAACGTATTTAACATCTCTATTTCTTCTTTGGGCTTTCAATGATTTGTTTAAGAGCAGCAGTGTGCTCAGCGAAGCCGTCACGGCCTTTTCCGGTAGCACGTACGAATGTGCGCGGCTTGCGAGAGATGAAGGTTTTTTCAATTCTTATGTAGCCTGCATTTTCAAGTTTGGCAAGATGGGCGCCGAGGTTGCCGTCCGTAAGGTTCAGGATTTTTCGCAGATGCACAAAATCGACCTGCTCATCTGGCCCGAGAACAACCAGCGATGCCATTATTTGCAGCCGGGCTGGTTGATGTATGATATTATCGAGTTGAGCCATCGCTATCTCCAGCGAAATCGAATATATAGTCCCGTTGCCAGGAACGCTCCGCCACCGGTCGGGGCCATCCACACACAATAATAATTCGCAGGTATCAGGTACAAACCCACCAAAGTTATGCAGGTTACAAAGAGCCCCAACCACAGCATATAGTAGCTTCTAAACCAAAGCCCGGTTACAACATAAGCAAACATAATTGCTGTGCAAATAAATGCGTTTAACTGTATCGCCCGATAAGGCCTTAGAATAGCAAGCCAGATGAATATGTACCCAAACAACAAACTCCAAAACCAGAAAATGCGCCAGCCAAGCCTTTCACCGGTAGATATCTTAATTGGTTTCGCTCTGCCAAATTGATTCCAGCACACAACAAGAGTAACGGCACAACCTATTCCGGCAAGAATCATCCATATATACCCCGCCCAGGCACCAAAATAATGAGTTCCTAAAAAGGCGGCAATCCAAATAAGGCCCCACATAATCAGTATCCCACTGTCGTAACTGGCGGCGATAGTTTGTCGTGTCCGGGTCGCCATAGACTGTATCTGGTCCAACGAATCCCGAGCTTCTTCTTTTGATATATCCATAGCAAAATCTCCTTATCATTTATTGTCACAGAGTACTCTGTACTATAGAGCACAACGGCTCTCTTCGCAAGAGAAAAATCTGTTCTTTTCATAATTTTTTTCGATGGGAGCTGTCCGGCTTGGTTTGTTTCTGTATAATCTCTTTGCTGCAAAGGAGTTATGTTGCACTAACAAATTCTGTTTTTTTTGACAGATGGGCAAAAAGAATTGATGAGGATGGCGGTCCGGAGCACAAGAGGCTCTGGACGGATTTTCAGTGCGCGCGAATCGCGGGACTTTGCTGCCGAATGAGCCATGCGGGACGGACTAAGCTTTGGAACCTCAGCAAAGCGTATCCTGAAGCGCAAGTGGGAGTGCCGGTGGCAGCAAGAAGTAAAATGGTTTGAAAATTTAGCTGTTTGGTGTAGATTGTCCGATTGTATTGAAAGAACAATCTCTTTAGTTTGTGAGAAGGATTATGGCGGAATTTAGGATTGAGCCGGCACAGAGAATAAAGCGTTTGCCGCCGTATTTATTTGGGCGGCTAAACGCTTTGAAACTTGCAAAGCGCCAACAAGGCGCCGACATTATCGATTTAGGTATGGGCAATCCATCCGATGGGGCACCGCAAATCGTGATTGACAAGCTCTGTGAAGCGGCCCAGGACCCGCGTAATCACCGATACAGCGCCTCGAAAGGTATTAAGAACCTGCGCGGCGAGATAGCAAAGAAATACGAGCGTTTGTGGAATGTCCGGCTGGACCCGGAAGCGGAAATACTGGCCTGTATAGGTTCCAAGGAAGGCTTTAGCCATTTGTGCCTGGCGATGCTTGGGCCGGGCGATACCGCTATCGTGCCGGACCCGGCTTTTCCAATACATAATTATTCGGTCGCTTTAGCCGGTGCGAATGTGATATCAGTGCCCCTGGGCTGCGATGAGAAATTTATAAATAACATCGCGATGGTCTGCGAGAATATGTATCCAAAGCCCAAATTGCTGATTCTAAATTACCCCCATAATCCGACGGCAATGACCGTGGATAAGGGGTTTTTTGGGCCGGTTGTAGAGCTGGCGAAGCGATTCGGTATAGCTGTTATTCACGACTTTGCTTACGGAGAGACGTGCTTTGACGGATATAAGGCGCCGAGTTTCCTTTCGGTCAAAGGAGCCAAAGACGTCGGCGTTGAGTTCATCACGATGAGCAAGCCATACAATATGGCGGGCTTTAGAATCGGCTTTGCTGCGGGCAGCAAGGATATGCTCGACTACCTTGCGACAATAAAGGGCTATTACGACTACGGTATATTCCAGGCGCTGCAGATAGCCGGCATTATTGCTCTGCGGCATTGCGACAAGGACATAATAGCTCAAAACCAAAAGTACCAGTCTCGGCGCGACGTCGTTTGTGACGGCCTTAAAAGAATCGGCTGGGAAGTTGAAAAACCACATGCCTCAATGTTCGTGTGGGCAAAAGTGCCCGAGGAGCATTCCAGGGGCAAGGGCAGCATAGATTATGCGATGGACCTGATGGAATATGCGGAAGTTGCGATTGCTCCCGGCAGAGCATTCGGCGAAAACGGCGAAGGCTATATGCGGATTGCCCTTGTGGAGAATGAGCAGCGTCTGCGGCAGGCAATTCGCAACATCGGCCGATTTACAAAGGAAAAACCAATAAGAAAAACGAAGAAGAACAGCAAGAGCTAACGCTGATTTGAGCAGCGGTGCTTGTAAACAGCAATTTTTTTTGCCACAAAAAGGGGTCCCATAAGAATTCTGCATGCCCACTGTCCTATATATCCGTCACTAAATTTTTTTAACGCGGCATTTCACTGTACCCGACTTCTGACGCCTTGGTGAGAACAGTTAAAGACCGGGAAAAGACTTGACTTTTGAGAACAAATTTGGTTAAATAACACTATCAGTTTCGGGGGTGTAAGAAAATCCACAATGAAATACTTGGTTTGTTTTTGGTGATTTTTGTCCCGCGTAATTAGAGTTTGTGGACGGATAAACCAACAATAGGGGGGTTAAGAAAACTCAGAGATAGGTAATTCGCAAGCTTTGAACCGGGACTGACCTGCATTTGTACAACACCCAGCTAACCGGGCGAAACTACCGAAATCTGAGTGACAGACAATCATTGGGGGGTAGGGAATTCAAAGTGTAACCGGCGAAGGGGGGAGTGCACCGAAATGAAGCCTCATAAAATGTACCCTTTTTGCTTTTGTGAAAAAGTGGAGGTGAGGTCGATGAAAAAACTTGGATTTTTAACTTCTTTGCTTGTTGCGGTGTTGCTCGTGCAAAACGCCTGTGCCGCATCTGTCTTGTTTGACTTCGACGATGATGACCTGCCGTGGTGGAGCGGCGCGGCGGCGATTGAAAACTATATGGAGGGTCTGTACGGTTCCGACATAACCGTGGTCGGTGGCAGAGTGGGTAACGGCATCATCCCCGGCCCGCTGCACGACTTTCCCGGCGACCACTATATTCAGACCGAGCTCGGCTGTGGGCCCCACTCGTTCTCCCTTTCGTTTAACGAACTTCCGGTAGTTGCTGTGTCGTTTGACTGGGGAGTGAGAATGGGTTCATTCCACGCATACGCCGACGATGACGAGGAGGAGTTTTTCAGCAGTGAAGGCTGGGATTGGTGGGCCTCCGGCAGCTCGGGCACCATATTCTTTGAGACCCCTGTCACCACCTTGAAATTTACGGGCTCATGTTTTTTGGGTGAAATCGAAATAGACAACCTTGTTGTCACTCGTGTTCCGGAACCGGCTACAATCCTCCTGTTAGGCATTGGCGGTGTACTGCTGACCGTCACTCGGAAAAGACGGTTTGTTTAAGCAGCCTGGAGATGATAACAATCTGGATTTTTGAAAAGTCAGGCTTCTGTCAAGCGATACATTGAATATATGGGGGCAAGAAAAAATGGGGGGCATAACGAGAATCTGGTTTCTCGGCTTATTGATTATCACGACTGTGTTCATACGAGATGCGAGTGCGCTGCCTGATGGTAATAAGTGGCTATACGATAGCCTCTATGACGTGACATTTAACATCGGCAGCGGTACTGCAGAGGTCGACTGCGACGTTTACAAGTATACATCGGGCACCTACGAGGAAAAATACGTCTATGCCTACCAGATATCCAACGTAGATTCGGGTATCGGGCTTAGCTTTTTCTCGGTCGGAATATTCGATGGTGCCAACGCCTTTGACGCGGACTATGAACTGCTTATGGGCGTTGCGAATCCTGATATCTGGGAAGTAGTCGACTCACCGGCCCAAAGTGTGGATGGGCTATTCAGCAGTCCGATTTATAGCGATGGCCCGCTCGCAACATCTACGGTTTTGTGGTTTGTCAGTGACTACGCACCTACTTCCGGTAAGGGTACGTTGTTCGGCACAGCGTCCGGAATGCCTGAACATGCGACTGGAGACTTGCTTACGCCAATCCCCGAACCAGCAACGTTTGTATTACTTGGGATAGGCGGGTTGGTCGCGCTTATTCGCAAAAAGACCCTTCGTTCAGAAGAACCGAGAATAGAGGTCGTTCGTGTCCTTTCAGAAACAAGCAATACAACAAGTATTTTTTGAGAAAGACAAAATGATAATGATAGAGATAAGAAAAATCGGGCTTTTTAGCCTATTCGTTGTTGGTACATTATTTGTGGGGACTGCATCTGCGACATACCATCTGCCTGACAGTTCATACGATGACCATATTGGGCGGGGCAGGTTGACTTGCGAAGAACATGGTTTCAACGTGCTCACCGACTCCGCCATTTGCGACGTTGAAAAAACGCCGTTCTCATATAAGGTCACCATGTTCGAGCGGTCAACTATAGCCTGCCGATGCATTGACGCTTATCAGATGTTTAATCGTCCGAACACCGGGTACGAAACAATTGAATACTTCGATATATTAGACCTTGATGGACATCAAATCGGCAGAGCACTGTTTAAGGGTGAGGCCGATTGTTGTGGTGATTGGTCGTTCAGAGAGGTTCTGATACCTCAACGTAACGGCAGCCAAAGAGGTTCGGAAAAAACATTTATTAATAGAGGCTGCCTGGGCGGAGACAGATATTTGCTTTGGTACTGAGGTGACCTGTGCGTCTCTTCCAAAGCGCTGCGAGGGGCTTTGATTACACAGTTACGCAGGAGTTGGGTGATAATGAAACGCAATAGCTCGATGAACAACCGATGGCAGGTATGGTTATTCGCCATTGCGGCCGTTTTGTGCGGTTTGCACGGGCCGGCATACTGCGAAACGAACGGCTCTGCGCTTCTGGTGCAACAAACACCTCCCCAAGGCGGCACAATAACTCCGGATGTGGGAGTGCATCACTTTGGCCTAAACACAGCGGTAACTTTAGAGGCGGTTCCGAAAGCCGGCTATCAATTCATTTACTGGCTGGGTGACGTCGGCAACCCGATGGCAAACAGGACTATTGTATATCTCGATACACCGAAAATCGTTATTGCCGCATTCGAGCTGGCCGAATACGAACTCCTGGATGTTGAGGAAGAATCACGAAGCGCCCCCGTCGGTGGGATGTTCGCGAGTGCCAAAGACTATGGGGGAGGCGGATTTGCAGGTGGCGGTGGTGCGATGGCAAGCAAGTCGACATCTTCACCTGCAGTGCCTGTACCTGAACCAGCGATGTTATATCTGCTGAGCCTGGGCGGATTAACCCTGCTGCTGAGCAAACGCACAGTCCGCGGGACGCCTCCCCCAGTAAGAAGGGGTCTGCGACTTACCGGCGGAGGAAAGTAACAATGCAGGAACCGGCCTATACAAAGTTCTTGAATATAAGCAGGTGCCGGAGAGCAGCCGGACTTTCCGAAAACCTTGATATGTCCTGAAAGCATATCAGGAACTTTACGAGGAGCGTTTTTCTGGTTCCAGAACATGAGAGAAAGAAATGAGCCTGATAAAGGGGGTTTAGCAATGCAGAAAAAGATGCAAAGTAACAAATTAGTACAGATTGGGTTAATGGTGTCTGTCCTGCTTATGTCATCAACGGTGTTTTCCCACAGCGTTTTGTGGGACACGTCTCACGGGGTCGCCGGCGGCGGCAGTTACCAGCCGAGCGGATATTACCAAACGCTTGTCCAGCACCTTGGCAACAATGGCTTCACAGTGGATACTACATCGGACGGCTTTCTTGTCGATGACCCTGCCGACTATGATGTTATCGTTGTTTGTTTGGCCAGCGCTTTTGATACCGCCTATACTTCAGGTGAGGCAAGTGAGGTTGAGCGTATACTGAGTTTTGTCAACAATGGCGGCGGCCTGCTGCTGATGGGGGATATACATACCAGTCCTAACGCTAACATCCAACCTGTAGCAGACGAATTTGGTATCATATTGGGAGTCTCCAGTGTAACCCCTCTTCACCTTTATACATCGAATCTGAGTGACCATCCTATCTTTGATGGAATCAGCCAAATATATATGTACGCTGCGGGGGAGTTGACTGCTTCCAGCCCGGCTTCCGCGGCGGCCTGGGCAGAGGGAACCGGAGAAGCCATAGCTGCGGTGGCCGAAGATGATCCAGGCAGAGTGGTAGTGCTCGGTGACGTCAGCCTGTGGGCAACGGACACAACTTGGGACTATTTCCATAAGGCAAACAACCCGCAGTTCAGCGTAAATACCTTCGAGTATCTTGCTATACCTGAACCTGCAACGGTCCTGCTGCTTGGCCTTGGCAGCCTGATGTTGCTGAGAAGACGCAGAATATAAGGAAAGTGTTCGTAGCAAGATTCAGAAAGAGCGCGTGCCTGGACAGAAAGAACCCTTGGCAAGAAACAGCAATCAAATTTGGCCCCCCTTGCCTCCATAACAAAATTTATGTCCTCCTGTATCGATCCCAACTTATGCTTTTCTAAAGACGGCGACGACGTTTTCGATTTCTACGACAAACAGGCGGTTATCGCCTTCGAAGTCGACCGGTATTGCACCTTTGGGATTGAACAATACCTTATCGTATTGGCGCAGCGGAATGTCCGGCGTGTTTTCGACCTCGGCGGAGATTGACACGACTCGGCCGGTTATCGTGGGGATTTCTATATTGTCGGGCAGTTGGATGCCGCCTTTGGTTTGCTTCTTGTCCTCATCCTTGCGAATGAGAACACGCTTGCCTATCGGCTCAACCGTCTCAAGCGGCTTAACTTCGGTTTCGTGTTTTTTTCTCATCTTCCGTCAACGCCCACATAATCACTTTTAAATACAATACTATTATACCAATAAAGAAGCAATTTTGCAAACTATCACATTCTGTCCAGCCTGCCCCTGCCCGCGCTGCCCGCCGAATCCATGGGTTTGTTTGGCTTTGTTTTTTTGAATATTCTGACAGAGTTCATTTTCATAATCCTTTGTGAAAAATACGTTTACATTCATTTGGGCTTTTCGGAAATTGGGTTTGTTTTGCACAAATACTCTCATAATTGGTTGGCAAATTAGGCTGGATAGGGGGTTTGTTCGTGGGGCGGTCCCGGTGAGATAGGCATGCGCCATCTCACGGGATAAATTTTGGGGTTGGGTAACCATTTTGGTTCCTCCGAATATATTGACACAAATCCGAAATCCGAATATCGAAATCCGAAACAATCTCAAAATCTAAATGACCCAAATTCAAAACAACTGAATTGGGCTGGGCCTCCTGATTAATGTTCAGTTGTCAGTTGCCGGTTGCCAGTTGGCAGTCCCCCAATCAGGTAGGGGCAAGCTACGGGCGGTTTGAAAAAAACACGCCCTCTATAATTGGGCGAACTTGCGCATTTGGTTGAAAAAAGTCCTCGATTCTCGATACCCGATTCTCGTAACTCGATGTGAGAAAAGGAGTAAAAAAAATTTCAAAAGATTTGGTTTTTGCTCTTACCCCCCTGCGCATTTGATTGATTTTTGGGCTTTAGGCGGTTTGCGTTTGCGGACTCGCAAACAAGCAAGAACTTTAACAGATTTTCAAACAAAAGTCAAGAAAAACCGGCCAAAAAAACAGTTTTTTTGCCGGCCGTGCCGGCCCGTCCCGTCCCGAGACCCCATTGGGGGCTCTGCCCGCCAATCTTCTACTGCTTTAATCCGCTCTTATTTCCTTTGACTTTTCTTCTTGCTCACTGCTTTTTTCTTTTTCCGCATTTCCTTTTTCCGCTGCTCTATCCTTTTTACAACGTCCTTGCCCACCTCTTTAATCTCCGCCGCCGCCTTCACATCCTCACCCACATACATCCGCAGCCCCACCACTAAAGGCTCCAATATCTCAGCACTCGCACAACCGCGAAGAACCTCCAACGCCTCCTTACCATATCCCCCCGCTGCTAACTCGACAAAAAGTTCGATCACGCCATTCACGTCCTCTCGAACCAGATCAGTCTGTTGCACGTAGCTTTGCGACAGTTCCAGCACCTCTTTGAACCAACCAACATTCTCGATCAATACTTCTATCACAACCCTCAAAACCTCCGGAGGGTTGCCACGAACTACTTCTATCGCCCTGCGATACATCTTCTCTGCTTCTTCGTGTTGCCCGAGCTTGACCTGCAAGTGCCGCCCAATTAGCACCCATGCCAATGCGTTTTCCGGTTCCAACTCTGCCGCCTTGCGATAGGCTTCTTCTGCTTCTTGGTCCCGGTTAAGGGACTCTCCAAGTAGCAGACCAAGCGCGAGCCAACCCTCAGCAACCTTCGGTTGTAATGCTAGGGCCCTCCGGTACGCCTTCTCAGCCTCTTCGTAACGTTCAAGCTCTCGGTGCAGAAGACTGCCTAACTTGACCCATCCCGACGCCATATCAGGCTGTAACTCAATCGCCTTCCGATAAGCCTTTTCGGCCTCCTCATACCGTTCCAGCTTCTCATGAAGAAGCTGCCCAAGTTCAAACCATCCGAAAGCGGCATCTGGTTGAAGCTCAAGTGCCTTGCTGTATGCCGTCGCAGCTTCTTCGTAACGACCCAGCTTATAGTGTAATAGCTCCGCAAGTTTCCCCCACCCGAAAGGCACGTCAGGTTCCAACTCGAGTGCCTTGCGATACGCCCCCTCGGCCTCCTCATAACGTTCAAGCTTCTCATGCAGAAGAAGACCAAGGTGCGCCCAAGCCCACGCAGATTTGTCCTCTATCTCAAGAGCCTTTCGGTACGCCTTCTCGGCCTCATCGTAACGCTCAAGTTTCTCATGTAGAAGCTGACCAAGCTGCCCCCAGGCCCACGCATATTTGTCCTCTATCTCAAGAGCCTTTCGGTACGCCTTCTCGGCCTCATCGTAGCGTTCAAGTTTCTCATGCAAAAGCTGTCCAAGCTGCGCCCACGCCAAAGCATACTTCTCGTCTATCTCAAGAGCCTTTCGGTAAGCCCCCTCGGCCTCCTCATAACGTTCAAGTTTCTCGTGCAGAAGCAAACCAAGTCTAACATGCCCCATAGCAACCTCAGGTCGCAGTTCGATTGCCTTGCGGTAGGCCTTCTCAGCCTCCTCGTAGCCTTCAAGTTTCTCATGGAGCAGCGCACCAAGACATGCCCAGGGGAAAGCATATTTTTCATCGAGCTCGACGGCCTTGCGGTATGCCTTCTCCGCCTCCTCATAGCGTTCAAGATTTGCGTGCAGAAGGAAACCAAGACGTGCCCAGCCCCCAGCGTATTTTTGATCCAGCTCAATGGCCTTGCGGAACGCTTCCTCGGCTTCTCCGTACTGATTAAGATGCTCGTGAAGAAAGTCGCCAAGTTCCGCCCACGCTTTCGCGCTTTGTGGCGCAATCTCAACAGCATTCCGGTAGATGCGCTCAGCCTCCTTCAGTTCACCCACCTTTGCCAAATCATCCCCTTGTTTAAACAATTTCAGCAAGTCCTCATCAGCCTCGGCCGCTCTCAGATCCTTCGGTTTCCCAAGTTCAACAAACTGCTTTATGGAAACCGGAATATCCGGCAATTCAAAGAAATCATGTGGGGCTGCTCTAATTAGCCTTCCTCGCATTGACTTAGTTGATATGCTCCCCATAATTTCCTCGTAAGCCCAGAAATGTTCTTGACGCAATTCAGGTTCTAACCCACACGCTTCCTCTGCAATCCGCTGCGTCAAACTCACCAATTCTTTCGCTCCATAGAAAGGAACCATAAACCTCACAAGTCCTCTTACGCGTCTCGATGGTGCCCCACGCCGCCGCATCAAGTAGTAAATGTTATACATCCGCTCGGAAACCTGGTACAGCTTAGTCCGCCGCTCACCGTTTGCTTCTACTACCATCCCCCGCTCCATCAGCCGACGCAAAAACGAACTTGCCTTGTTCACGTTCAGTCGCGCAAAATCGGCGACTTTACGCGCCGTCGCCGGGTCCCACAACTCCGCCAAAGCTAAGTAAACTTTCCGCTCTATTGCAGGAAGACTATCCAAGTGACTCTTGAAATACTCTGTGTTGTCATCCACTAATTGCATCAGGTCATCCATCAGCTCCTTCAAAGACATCCTCGCTGCGAACGTCGAAATGATAGCGAGTAACCGAGGATTGCCACCCGTCAGAATCTGCAGCGGCCGAACACGCTCATCGCTTGCCTTCTTCCTGCTGATCGAAGCCCAAAGCTTTCCACACTCCTCATCATCAAGAGCTCCAAGCTCATATAGCTTGAACAGCTCAAACATCGCCTTCTCGGCGTTGTCTATCTCTTCGAATCTACTCGTCGCTGTCGCCAATAGCATAACCCTCGGCTCGTGAAGAAGAGTATGCCTCAGCTTCCACGCGTCACTATCGCTTATCTGCTCACCAAGAAGCATATTGAAGTTCTCCACCACCAGCAGAACACGCTTGCCCTCACCATCCGCAAAGTCCATAAGCTGCGCCAGCGCTCGTTCCCGCAATCGCTCCTCATCCCGCTCGTCCCTCAACTCTTTGTATGTCTGCCTCCACCGCTCCTCCCCCGTTTTGTGAGCAAGATGAAACAGCGCCTCTAACCAAAACTCACCCGGCGTGCTCACCTGGTAGCTCTCCTCCCCAAAAACCAGCGGGTACCAGCACCCCTGCAAATCTTCCTCTGCTCGAATCTGCTCCACCACCCGCAGCACTAACATCGTCTTGCCTATCCCCCGTGGCCCTATCACCAAAACATGCTGATTTGAATCGCCTGTGTTCTCTCGTATCACCTGTACAATCAATTCAAGTTCGGTATGTCGAACCACAAAGCTACGTATAAGTTCCTCCGGCGAAAGAAACGCCGGATTGTATTTCTTTATCCGATTAGCCATGACTCACGCTCCTCTCTCCAATACCGGAGTAAAGAAAGCTCCGTGCCGGTTCTTCCACCAGTCCTGCAAAAGTTTGGAAACAAATACATACCCATCCTCACTTTGTTTGAGATAACCATCATGCTCCAAGACCCACAAGATTTCCTTTTGCCCCTCGACAACGTCGTGACCACCAACAGAATATTCCTTTGAAAAAGCCGCGATCGCTTCCTTCGTCAGGCAACCCGTCACTGCTGCCTCCGTCAGCATATCAATGGCCATCGTAAACAGCTCTTTCCCCAGGACCATCTCCAGACGTTCCTCGTAGTGTGTCAGTTCCGCATGCCCGCGAACACCGAGCATATCTTTCTCATACACCTCACCAACTTCCTCCACCGAACATTCCATCTTGCCCTTCCTTTTGCCACGATCATGGATATGAGAGAAGAACATCTGAACGTGATGAGGAATGCAACCTCCTAATCTGTTAACCATCTCCTCCGGCACACCATCTTGTAATGTCACGCCATATTCATTCGCCAAGGCCTTTATACAGCCCTTCGCCGTTTCCTCGTCCCACGGCTTCAGCTCAAGGGGAAGGAAATTATTTATCGTCGCGCTCAGCTTTGCTTGTCGAAGAATCGGCTCCAACCCAATACTACCTGAAATAATAGTCCGCACTTTTCCTTGATGCTCGATAGTATTCTTTCGCAGCCACGATAAAAACTCATCCGCCCGTGCTCTGCGCTCCGGCGTGATTTTGTAATTCTCATCCTTCAACATGTAGTTCACCATAATGGCAACCTCATCGAACATCAGAACCACCGGCTTTTCTGCCCCCGCCAAAATCTTAAAAATCTCATTACCCTTATCCATCCAGTTGCCGCCTGTAAGCCCTGCTCTTAAGGTGACTCCGAGGTCTCCGACTCCAACTTTTTCAACCGAGTCGGTGACTTTCTCCAAAATATTCGCAAACAGTTCCTTCGTCTTATCCCAAAGTGACTTGTGCTCGTGGATTGCCAAACTCAAATCAGCTATAGCCTGCGGACTGCTTCGCGCTGCTTGTAGGTCCACAAATAAACACGTATAACGCTCCCACAATCGCTCATGCAACTCCGCCAACACGCTCGTCTTTCCTATCCTTCTCTGCGCAACCAAAAGTATGTTTGCCCCCTCATCAATCTTGTTTGTGAGTAATTCAAGGTCTGTCTCCCTGTCCCAAAACCACTCTCCCGTGACGACCTTGCCCACTGCTTGTTTCAGCCTGTCTTTCATTTTATAACTCCTTCTATCGATTACTTATTCCAACAACCACGTTGGCAACGCTTCTGTTGCCAACAAAACTGTTGTAATTATCGCCGATATAACCTGCCCCGTCAAGATATTTTTTGAAAAATCTGAAAAAATGAGAGAACGGCCCCCCCCGGATTTCCCGCGCATTTGCGCGCCGGGGGCAGCGAAACCCCCTATGCTCCCTAAATTAACAAAATGTTAATTTCAAAAAGTGCTGAATTTTTACCAATTTTTGCTCAAAAAGCGCGCATTTTTGCAAATTTCCCCCGATTTGTGGTTACTTTCACCCAATTTCCCCCCAGCAACATCCACGAGACACGAAAAAGGGAATTCCCGTCAACAAATAAAGGTTCGCGCGAAGGTCCTCCACAGTTGTGAATTTTGAGGCTTTGAGAATTGAAATTTATTTAGTCTTAGCGACTCTTTTTTTGGCCTTCTCGTCGCGGCGGAGGCCCCGCCGTAGTCTGGATTTTCTACCTAAGATTTTGTCGGCTTCTTCCCACGTTTCAGGCGGCCATTTACCTTCCGACTGCAATTTTTTTAGATGGTCCAATTGTTTGTAATCTATGATGGTCCTGCATTTGGGGAACCTGCCACAGCCTAAGAAAGGTCCTTTTTTGCCCTGCCTGATAACAAGCTGGCCGTCTTTGCACTTATAACATTTTAAGCCGGTCGGCTCAGGCGGCGGCTTCGGCGGCAGGATGTTGCCGTCTTTGTCTATACTGAGGATAGTCTTGCAATCCGGATAGCCGCTGCATCCGAGGAACGGCCCGAACCGCCCGTTTTTGTGCACCATCGGTTTGCCGCAAACGTGACATTTATGTTCGCTTACCTTTTCTTCCATCATTTTGCCTTCCTTGTCGCAGGGGGCTCTGAATTTACAGTCCGGATAGGCTGAACAACTCAGGAACTTTCCGTTTTTGCCGAACCTATAAACGACCTGCTGGCCGCACTTCGGGCACGTATATTCGCTGGGAGTAACCTCGGCTTTGGCGTGTTTCATCTGCGCCGTCGCCGTATCGAGGCTTTGCTTGAATGGGCCGTAAAACTCTTTCAAAACGCCGAGCCAGTCGAGATGTTGTTCCTCGATTTTGTCAAGCTGCTCTTCCATATGGCGGGTGAAAGAGATGTCCATTATTTTCGGAAAGAACTCGCTGAGCTTGTCGGTAACTATCTCGCCAAGGTCGGTGGCAAAGAACTTTTTTTCTGTCTGTTCGACGTAACGCCGCTCCTGGATGGTGCTGATGATTGCAGCATAGGTGCTCGGTCGGCCGATACCCTCTTTTTCGAGCGCCCTCACCAGTGAGCCTTCCGTATATCGGGCCGGCGGCTTGGTAAAACGCTGGTCGCATCTAATATCGACTGCCGAAACTCTCTGACCGGTCCTCAGTGCAGGCAATTGCTGCTGGTTCGACGTGGTTTGCCAGATTTTAGTAAAGCCATCAAAAACCAGGGCCCGGCCGGTCGCTTTATACAAACAGAGGCCGATGGAAGTCTCAGTTACGATACTCAGATTCGTCACATTCCACCTGGCCGGTGTCATCTGGCAGGCTATGAAGCGCCGCCAGACCAGGTTGTAGAGTTTGAATTGCTCGTCAGTAAGAAACTGCTTTATATCCGCCGGCGTGAAGTCAACATCGGTGGGGTGGACGGCTTCGTGTGCTTGTTGAGCGGTTTTCTTGGAAGCGTAAATCCTGGCTTTCGGCGGCAAGTATTTGGAACCGATGTGCATACCGATATAGTTACGAGCTTCACCAATAGCCTCGGGCGAGAGGTGGGTGCTGTCCGTTCTCATATAGGTAATAAGGCCCAGATGACCCATTGAGCCCAAATCAATGCCTTCGTACAGTTGCTGGGCTACCCGCATTGTTCTTTTTGCGGTGAAGCCCAACTGATTCGCGGCGGTCTGCTGTAATGTGGAAGTTATAAAAGGAGGGGACGGCTGCGAACTTGATTCCTTGGTCTCTACATCGCCAACTTTGAACTCTGCGCGCGGGAGCACCTTGAATATCCGCTCCACCTCCTCCTTAGATGCTTTGAATTTCTCGCCGCCGACGCTGTAAAGTTCCGCTTTGAAAGCGTTATGTTCTGCCAGCCATTTATTCTGTTCCGCGACAATGGGTGATTTGTCATTTACTGTCTCGGGCGTAAAAAAATCGAGCCACTCTCGGGTGTAGTCGCTCTGCAAGTCAGCAGTGAAGACTGCCGGGATTAACCAGTATTCTTCCTGCTTAAAGTCGCGGATTTCCCTCTCCTTTTCCACTATTATCTTGACCGCCACCGACTGAACTCGCCCGGCGGAAAGGCCTCTGGCAACTTTTTTCCAGAGCAGCGGACTTATCTGATATCCGACTATGCGGTCGAGGATTCGCCGGGTCTGCTGAGCCATTACCTTGCCCATATGGAGCTTGCCTGGCTCGGCAAAGGCACTCTTTATAGCAGATTTGGTTATGGCATTGAAAATCACGCGGTAGGTTTTCTCTTCGGGGACACCGAGGACTTGCGCGAGGTGCCAGGCGATTGCCTCACCTTCACGGTCGAGGTCGGTGGCGAGATAAAGGTCCCGGCATTTCTTTGCGGCGGCCTTTAGCGATATCACGGTACGTTTTTTGCCGGGTAATATATCGTAGGTCGGCTCAAAATTATTTTCTATGTCGACGTTGAGGCCCTTCGAAGGAAGGTCGCGAATGTGACCCATCGAAGACTTTACTTCGAAGTCAAAGCCCAGATACTTGTTTATCGTTCTCGCCTTGGCGGGCGATTCGACAATTACCAGAGATTTTCTATTTGAGCCCGTTTTTGCCATAAACACGTCTTTGTTTAGCCCCGCGCTTTACGCGGCGTTTCTTATTGTGGGTCCCGGTGTGCCGGGAAAGCAATCTAATCGTTATTCACTAATCGGCGATTTGCCATGAAAAATTTAGAATTGGACAAATAAACGCGGCCCACAAGAATGTCAAGAGAAAACAATTTTCGAATCATTAGGCCGTTTTTAGGAGATTATCGAGCAAAGGTCTTAGTTTTCGGATAGCATTACCGCGGTGAGAGATTGCGTTTTTTTCCTCACGAGTTAACTGGGCGACGGTTTTGTTCAGGTGCGGCACAAAGAAAATCGGGTCATAGCCGAAACCATTCTCACCCACCGGCTTATCGTTTATAAGCCCTTCCAATGTCCCCTCAGTCTCAATTAAGATTCTTTCAGGACTTGCCAAACATAGCTGGCACACAAATCTCGCCGACCTTCCTTCTTTCGGTGCATCTTCCAAAAGTTTCAAGACCTTAGCCATATTCTTACGGTCGAGCAGCGTTCTATCGTTGTCTTTTTCACCGCAAAACCTTGCAGATTTTACTCCGGGCGCCCCATCAAGCACATCAACTACCAGCCCGGAGTCGTCAGCGATTGTCCAGAGCCCGGCCGCTTTCGCGTAGCCGAGCGCTTTTTTGCGGGCGTTTTCGGCAAAGCTAACCCCATCTTCTTCAATCTCGGCGACTGTCTCGAAATCTGAGAGACTCAGCCATTGGACATCGTCACCCAGTAAAGCTCTCAGTTCTGCGATCTTACCGGGATTTGTAGTAGCAACGAGAATTTCGCGTCCCATCGGTTTTGGTACTTGGAGCAAAGATTAAAGTTTTGAGTTGCGCAGTCCTTCCATTTCCTTTTGGATTTCCTGAATTACATCGGAGTTGTGTATTTTCTTTTTGTTTCCTTCTTTAATCGAGACCATATAAAAGCCTTTAATCCCATGTTTGTAATACGTAGGGCCGGGCTAAAGCGAGCCCACTTCTATTCTCATATGATTGTTGTTCTATTCGTGACCGCTCACTACCCAAACATAGCTCGCTCGCTTTTCCCTTCTGAATTCAAGTGAAGTCTGTTTAGCAAGGTTCTCCAATAGACTGTCAACTATAGTTGGGTCCTCAAGCACAGCTTCTCTTCTCACTGAATTGTGAATGGCCCAGCCCACGACAATGTCGGAGGATTCTGTTTCGTCAACAATTGGTTGACGTAGAACCTTCTCGAGATATTGCAGAAGACCGGACAGATATGAGTCAGAATATAAAATACGAAATCGCGCCTCATCCAAGCTGTCGGTATATACGAAGACGGGGTAATTCTTAGGAAGCTCAGGAAAGTGACGCAACGCTTGAGCTTCCCATTCTTTATGTTTTATTGGCTGCAGATTCAGTTGACCATGGGCAACAACCACTTGCTCTTCAATACGTTGCTTCCTAAAGGAAATAGACTGACTGAATTCCTGTTTAAGAATTTGCGACAATTCCTTGAGTCGCCTTTCTGTTGTCGATTCTTTGCGAAGGATCCAATCGCCATAAAGTTTGAGGTCTAACACTTCAAATGGGCCCCGAATCTCTTTTGCTGTAAGCCCAAGAGCCTTCAATAATCTTTCGAGGGTCGTTGGGTTTGCCCAATAGTCCTTTGCTTCTCGCCCATTCCAGAGAAAAAGATTGCTCTCAGGAACATGGTCAGATTCTACAGGCTCACTCATGCCCACGTAAACGTCACTTCGGATGCGCAAAGGGGCGAAGAATTTGGTTCGCTCCGGAATAAACGGCGGCCTGACCCAGCGCAGAGTCTCACCAGCCTCAAGTCTATAAACCAAATCAAACCTATTTTTCCACTCTGGCTTACTAGGGGAAGCATCGAGAAGTAGTTGCCGAAGCTTATCCAGAAATGGCGGCGTAATGCGAGAGCGTTTTTCGAGTACCTTACCACTCGGCCCAATAAGTACTTTAGTTGGCCAACCTCCAATTCCATAAGCTGCTGTCGTGGCACCGTGACGGGCTCCGGAATTGCCTCCTCCGTCCAAAGCCACCAGGAAAGGTAACCTGCGTCCACCCCAATACTTCTGCCGCAGCCATTCTAATTTGCTATCCAATTCCTCGATAGAGCTCAGAGAGTCGTCATGTACAGCGATGATGACTAGGCCTTCATCAGAAAATACGTCATGCAATTCCATCATTGTGGGCATTTCCGTTACACAGGGGCCACACCAGTAACCCCAGAAATCAAGCAAAACATATTTTCCACGAAAATCGGATATCCTGACTGGCCCCCCATTCTTCCAGCCCTTAATCTTTCGCAATTCGGGAGCGGGCTCTCCGATTAGCTTGTCTGGGGTATGTGCAGTAGAGTCACCGGGTCCTCTTCCTGCTTGCCCTTTACTTCGCTGACCCAAGACCCAATAGAGCAGACCAATACACAATAACACCAGCAGGAATGGCAAAATACACTTCTTAACGGCAGCCATTATTTATATCTCTTTCAACTTAGACCTGAGTCTTCAAGACGCTGGTGATTTAAGCTGACATTTCCCAGATAAACTCTTAAATAACATAATTTTCTCCGTACCACATCAATAATCTTGCCGAAATCACCCTGAACGGTCATGAAATTTCTTTTCCGAGGTAGTTTTATTGCAGATTTACACGAAAGTCCAGATTTTTAGATTCCGGATCGCTTCTAATTCCTGCTTTTGCACGGACCTTGACCGAACGTCCTGTCATAAATTCAAGTCTTCTAGCAATTCTCGACATTAGTCTTCTCCTCGAGAGTACTTCTCCAAATTTTTCAGGAGCTTGGTCTGCCCAATTAGCTGCTTGAGTTGCCCCCGCTTCGGAGCCGCCAACAGGATGATATTCATGTCACGGGCTTTGCCCGACAGCTCCACAGCTTCTCCCTGCTTCAGACCCGCCTCAATTTCCGACCAGGGCTTTGGCAAAAGGTCTTCATACTCCACAGGTATGCGTTCCTCTGCGTCGAGGGAAAAGAGTAAGACGATGATGTCACCGGGTTTTCGGTTATGGATACCGGCAATAAAAATATCATCATAAGACTTCTTCTCGTGGTAACGCCCGGTTTTATTGTATGTGACATCTTCGACAATCCCTCTGATGTCTCCAAATATATCAAATGGTGGCCAAGAAGGGCTCATAATGAATATGTTAGGCAAGGAGTTGGGCGGCCTATATCGACCAGACTCCCTTAATTTGCGAATCGTCACTCCTTGGCTGACTTTCCATTGTTTTTTTGGGTTCGAGTTAACAGGGCAAACAGTATACGGAACACCTACTTCCATCTTCGTGTACTCTTTTTCAGGTACCCTTATGTAGAATTCTTGGCCCCAGTATCCCCGTTCCGCAAAGGCATACAAATCGGGATAGCCCTCTGATTTAAGCACGAAACCTTTGTCAACCTCATTGTAGAAAGATCTATACTGGGCAATGTCTTCACCTCCGAACCACTCATCGACATGGAAAAGAATGTGACCATCAGTATCGTCCGGCACAGCGTCGCTTGGAATCAGGCCAGGCCTCTCGCTTGAATGAAACCAATAAGCCTTGCTGATAGTTAGATGCTCATGCCCTTTAATTGCCTTTACTGGTACAGCAGGGTTGGTGATACTGCTGTGGCAGCCAAAAAGATCCGATAACGTTACGGCCGTGTAAGGATTGTTGTGCTTCAGAACAGCAGATTTTTCGCCCCTGCCGTAGCGCCTACCCCAGGTCGGCGCCAGGTTAGCCTCACCTAAATCATTGAAGGTGTACAAGTGAGTGTGCAGCCCGAACAGATGCCGGTCAAGAACTGGCTGGCCCAGCTTCCCGTAGTTCAACCGATGCCAACCGTTGCCAACATATACCTCGTTGAACGTATGTGCTGCAAATCCTCTGCCCAAACGGCTGAGTCCAGCAAGCATAGTCTCTCGAACCTGGTTGTGAGTAATTCGCTCTCGCACAAGGTCAACTTGGCCATCATCAGAAGGGTCCACCGCCGGAATCACAATAATCATTCGCGTTGGTATGCCAACCGCCCGAAGCACAGTGGTCATATAAACAGCAAAAGATGTACATGTGCCGTACGTTTTGTTGCGGAACATGCCTCTGCCCAACAGCTCATAGTCGAAGTGCTGGTCGCTCGTCCAGCCGCAACTGTCCTTAATCTTGTTAAACTCACTCTCAAATGCACCTCCCAGACCGGGATAGACACTTGGCTTGCCGTCGGGATAATGAATGTAGTAAGTCGTGAAGACACCACCGAGATTCTGGGATTTCTTCATCAGCCAGGAGGAGACCTTCTCGACAACTTCCTTATCGACGAGCTTGTTAATTATAATTCCATCCGCCTTTAACTCGGCCAGCAAATCCCGTCGCATCCTGTCATCCCAGTTGGTAGTTATGCCGGGCTTTAAATATCGCGTCATATCGACGTAATCGGTTTGCCAATTGGGGTTGGCGTCAATCGATGCACCAACTGTGTTAAGAGGATAGTGGATGACTTCCACTTCAATGTAATCGTCCCTCTCTTCCAGAACTCGGGCGTCCTGAAAGTCGTCATTGAGGGCAGCTTTGTCAAATGGCGGCATAAACTGGAGAATTGAACGAACCGAGTAGCTGTATTCTCGTCGCTCATTCCAATCACCATCCGGAACGCCATCACCGTCGGTATCCTGCCTCGCTGGGTCAGTGAGGTACTTGTGAATCTCCTGGAAATCGGAAAGGCCATCGCCGTCTGAGTCGAGTACGTCGCCTGTGTAAGTGCACGAGGCAAAGAGACAGGCCAAGCACATAGAAAGTGTCATAAATCTCACAAGGCACGTCCTACCGCTGTCCACATAGACATAGGATTTCCGATTTGAACGCTTGAAAAGCATAATTTTCTCCATTAAACCGGCATCACTGGTGACTTTCACTCCGTGAAATTCAAGTCGGAATTTCCCAGTTAAACAGTTAAAGCACACGATTTTGGTCGCTCAACATATAATATGACGCGATAGAACCCAAAACGATACAAGAATTTTGATTTCTACCGCCATTTCTCTGAAAAACACCAGAATAGCATTGGGTATTATGCCCCAGATTTCTTCCGGTTCCTGCTTTTAAGCAGACCTTGACCGCTCCTGCCCTCATAAATTCAAGTTTTTCAGCGAAGGTTACGCCGTCTTCTTCAATTTCCGCAACACCCTCAAAATCCGACAGGCTCAGCCATTCAACATCGTCACCCAGCAACGCTCTCAGTTCCGCGATTTTGCCGGGATTTGTAGTGGCAACGAGAATCTTCCTATTTTTGGCACCCATATACTCTCAAAGCACCTATTCACACTACTCTTTGTATATCAAGAGTGTCATAATTCGGAGGTATGTAATCGAAACGAATCAATCTGATGTTGTTTCCGGTTGTATTGAAATTTGCTACGAAATTAATGCAATCTTCGTCAAAACTTTTCGCTATTATTGCAGCCTCGACGGATTTATAGTCTCCTGAGGCAATATTTTGTGTCACCCAATTAGTATAGCCAATAAGTTGGTTGACGTCGGCCGGGAAAGAACATGCATCCTTTTTGATCTCGATAACTTTATATATCTTTATGCCGGTACTTAATTGGTGATAACCAAATATGTCCATGAATTTTAGATACCCTGCGGGCATGTTATTTCCGAAAGAACTTAGTGGGCCTAAAGCATCATCTAAATCGGAATTTCTTCCAATATTTTCGAGGACCCAGCCTTCTATTATCTTTTCATTAGTCACAATACGACCATCTAAAATAAATTGGATTGGTGAATAGTTGTTGAAGTCTGCCGGTTCTACGGTTAGCCTATTTGGATTGTCTGCGTTTGCCCTATGAATAATTTTAAGTAGTTCGAAGGATTCATCCGCCATCAAAGGACGAACGGTTCGTGCAGTATCAGTATATTTCCAACGTTCTGGGATTGACCAAATTTTCCTTCTTCGTTTGATCTCAAAAACTTCTGTAGACTGGATACCATTTTCAAAGCACAAGTTATTTCCCTGATTATCGACAAAGTGTGTTATTGCAACGTGACGGTAATAACCGGTGGCATTGGGTCTGATGGAATCATTGTCTTTCCAACCACTATTTGGGTTATTTGGTTTTGGATAATAATGAATATTCCTACTCAAAAAATACGGAGGTGTATCTGGAGTCTCATGGAACTCAGTCGCAGCTTTAAAAGCACCGTAAACCTTTTGTCCTGCGTGAACAAATATGATATCACCCACGCGAATTGTTTTCATATCTGCCTGCATACTGTAGATTGTTCGGCAACTTTTTGAAAGCGCCTGGGGAGTTGTGCCCCCAACCCCAACTTTAACTCCAAGATATCCATTAGGCCGGAATGAATCAAAAAATTCGGTTTCATCGCAATTAATAATATGAGCATTCATTTTTTCATCTATTTGACAGAATAATCTTTCGCTCCCTTAGATTTATGATTGCTAATTTTTGAGCCAAACTGTGCCTTTCTAGGGTCAATCTTCTTATCAAATTGGATAGGGTCCTTGAAAATGTAAGGTAGCTGGTCGACCTTGTCCTTGTAGTCTGCTTCTGGAAGTTGCTGCCTGATTACTTCAAAGTCGGAGTGTTCAAAAATCAATCTTTGCCGTATACCCAATTTTTCCTTTATCAACGGCAGGAACTCAGGGTTTATCTCATAACCGATTGAGTTTCTCCCAAGCTTTTTTGCCGCGAGTGAGGTAGTGCCACTGCCAAGAAACGGGTCAAGAACCATATCATTTACAAAACTGAACATTTTGATGAGACGCTTGGGTATCTCCTCAGGGAACATTGCCAGGTGCTTGTCTTGTTTTTCCCCCGGAATATTCCAATGGCCTGTAAAGAACTGGTTCCACTCCTCCACCGTCATCCTGGACTTCTCTTTGATTTCTTTGTCCACCTTAGGTGAAGTACCATGCTTCTTGAATATCAAAATGAACTCGTAATCAATCTTCAGGATGCCGTTCCTCGGATGGGGAAATGAACCCATTATTGTCGCGCCACCCGTAGTGTTACATGTTGTTACCTTCTGCCAGATAACTGCCCCCATATAGTCAAAACCAACGGTCTCGCAAAACTTAATTATCTCTGTCCTTATGGGAATTACCTTGTACCTTCCGTAGTAGACAGAGCGAGCAAATTGGTCACCTATGTTAACGCACAAGCGACAACCCTTATGTAAAACTCGATGACACTCATTCCAAACCAGATTCAGATTATTGATGTAATCCTCATAGCTGTCATTGAAGCCTATCTGGCTTCCGTTTCCGTAATCCTTGAGTTGCCAGTATGGTGGAGACGTAATCACCAGATGGACGGACTCGTCCCCTACCTCCGTCATACATCGTGAATCCCCTATTACTATTTTGTGGTTCGTCTTCATCAGCTCATAAGTTTTTTTAAGAGCGCTCGCTGGAAGTGGAGGCGGTTCTCAGCCTGGTCGAATATTATCGAATTGGGCGATTCGGCAACTTCATCGGTGATTTCAAAGCCGCGATAAGCCGGCAAGCAATGCATAATCTTAGCATTAGCCGGTGCGGCTTTGAGCAGTTTGGCATTAACCTCAAAACCTGCGAAGTCCGCACGGCGTTTTTTCTTCTCTTCTTCCTGGCCCATACTGACCCAGGTGTCGGTGTAAATGATGTTGACATCAGCAACGGCTTTGGTGGGGTCATTCGTTTGCGAGACGCTCTTGTCCGAAATTTGATTAGCCATCTTGACCGATTCGGCATCGAGCTCGTAACCGGCAGGCGAAGCGATGACCATTTTCATGCCGAGTTTTGCACAGGCAAATGCGAGCGAGCGGGCCACATTATTACCGTCACCAATAAACGCGATTTTTACGCCTTCCAATTTGCCACAATGCTCCTGGATAGTAAGCACATCAGCCATTGCCTGGCAGGGATGTAATAAGTCCGTCAAAGCGTTTATTACCGGCACCGCTGCGAACTCCGCCAGCTCGGTGACAGTGCTGTGTTCGAACGTCCGTGCCATTATGCCGTCTACGTATCTGCTCAGCACCCTTGCAATATCCTTAATCGGCTCGCGCTTACCAAGTCCGCCGATGTCCTCAGGCTTGACGTAAATTGCATTGCCGCCGAGGTCCGTCATCGCAACCTCAAAGCTAATTCTGGTCCGCAGGCTTGGCTTCTCGAAAAGCATTGCGAGAGTTTTACCTTCAAGACACAAATCCCTCCCGCCGCCATTATATAAGCGCTTTAGGCTGCTGCTTTCCCGGAGTAGCTCCTTGAGCTGCTCGGGCGAATAATCATTTATTGATAGAAAATCTTTCATTTTGCACTCTCTGTCAAAACAGAATCAAGGATATCAATAGCCTGGTCAATATGGCTGCGGGTGGCTATCATCGGCGGCATAAACCGCAGCACGGTATCCTGCGTGCAATTTATTCGCAGACCTTGTTCCAGACATTTATCTGCTATTTCCACGCCGGAGCTTGTCAATTGAACGCCTATCATCAAGCCGACGCCGCGGACACTGTCGATAATAAAATGTTTCTGCTTTAGCTGTTCGAGCTTATCTTTGGTGTATTGACCAAGCTGCACAGCATTTTCCAAAAGATTCTCTTCTTCAATCGCCTCTATGACTGCCACGGCCGCCGCACAGGCCAGGGCGTTTCCGCCAAAGGTACTGGCATGTTTGCCGGGGGCAAGTGAGGCGGCCACTTCTTCTTTGGCCATCATAGCCCCTATTGCCACGCCTCCGCCGAGTGCCTTTGCCATCGTCATAATATCCGGCTCGACATCAAAATGCTGGTATGCGAACCATTTTCCGGTTCTGCCTACTCCGGTTTGGACCTCATCTAAAATCATCACCGCTCCATTTTCATCACAAAGCCGCCGGATTGCCTGCAAATATTCCTCCGTGGCGATATTTATGCCTCCCTCACCCTGAATTGGCTCAACCATAACCGCTGCCACTTCATCGCTAAACGCTGTTTCCAGCGCAGCAATATCATTAAACGGAACATAGACAAAGCCCGGCAGCAGCGGCAATAACCCTTCGTGATGCTTTGGCTGGGCTGTCGCCGTCATACTGGCGAAAGTCCGCCCGTGAAAGCTGCCCCTGGCGGTAATAAACTTGTACTTCTGCTCTGGGGTGTGAAGACGTGCCAGCTTAAACGCCGCCTCGTTGGCCTCGGCACCACTGTTGCAGAAGAAGCACTTGCCGCCGAACGCCCGCTCGCTCAAAAGCTTCGCCAACTTACCCTGCGGCTCGGAATAAAAAGTGTTATCGATATGCAAAAGTTCGCCGGCCTGCTTGCGTATCGCTTCTATGACCTTCGGGTGACAATGGCCTATCGCGCTAACTGCCCAGCCGGGAAACATATCAAGTATCTTGTTGCCATCGGCGTCGAAACAATAACAGCCTTGGCCTTTGGTGATGACCCGCGGCAGACGCTTGTAATTGCCGATAACGTACTTGTCGAATAAATCAATTGTCTCCTGTGTCGTCATAAGCTTTCTTACCTTATTCTCCTCTGACTACTGTCTACTGTTTTTTTATTATTTGGGTACCGATGCCTTCATCGGTATATATTTCGAGCAAAAGTGAATGTTGGATTCGCCCGTCAATAATATGCGCCTTTTTGACCCCGCCGTTTAATGCTGTCAAACAGGCTTCAACCTTTGGGAGCATTGCGTTGGCAATGATGCCGGTGTCAATCATATCCGCAATCTTCGTTTCGTCCACGCTTGATACCCTGCTGGCCGGGTCGTTAAGGTCGGCCAATATCCCGTGGGTGTCACTGACTACAACGAGTTTCTCCGCGCCAACCGCGGCAGCCACCTTGCCGGCGGCGCTGTCGGCATTGACGTTTAATTTGCCACCGGCTTTGTCTCTGGCTACCGGCGCGATAACCGGTATCGTACCCGCGGCGCACAGGGTCTTTAATAACGTGGCATTTATATCAATAATCCGGCCAACCAGTCCGAGGTCAAGTTTGCGCCCGTTTTCACCAGATAGTCTTAAGGGTTCCGCAGACAGTACACAACTGCTCAGCGAATGCAGTCCCATCGGCTCACAGCCCAGCTCAGTGAGAGTTTCGCAGATGGGAGTATTAATCTTATGTACGAGCGTGTGCTCAGCTATTGCCAGAGTCCGCTCATCGGTGTATCGCAGTCCCTGGACCCAGACCGGTTCCAGCCCCGCGTCATTCATTGCTTTTGTGATGGCCTTTCCGCCGCCGTGAACAATGACCGGCTGCATACCAACGGTAGCCATAAAGGCGATATCGGTCAGCAGCTTTTTGCGCAGGCCAATATCATCGAGGACACTGCCGCCGAGTTTGACGACCACGATTCGGCCGCGAAAGCTGCGGATATATTCCATCGCCTCGATGAGCGCACCAGCTTTTGCGATAGCTTCTTCCACTGCATAACTCCAAAAAACAGTGATTAAACAAAAGAATGAGTGTATGAACGCTCAGGCTATTCGTCAAGTGATATTTGCTTTTCAATTCCGTGCTTGACACAGAATATATTCGCCGTACGCAGTTTGGTGTTGGCTTAAAATAGCCTGCTGCTGTCAAGCAGGAAAGTTACCGGGCCGTCGTTCACATTGCTTACCTGCATATACTCGCCAAAGACGCCTTTTTCGACAGGAACTCCCTGCTCGGCGATTAGCTCAACTACTTTTTCGTAAAGCTGCTGTGCCAAGTCCGGCTTGGCGGCCGCGTCAAAGCCGGGACGACGTCCCTTTCGGCAATCGCCGTGGAGCGTAAAATTGCTGACCAACAAAATACTTCCGCCGACATCGACCACGCTTCGATTCATCTTGCCGGCTTGGTCAGCGAAGATACGCAGATTCACCAGTTTCTCGGCCATAAACTCCGTATCTTTGAGACTGTCGCCCTTGCCGACACCCAGGTAAACCAGCAATCCTTTGTCAATTCTGCCGACAGATTCGCTCTTGACGTGAACTTCAGCTTGTAGAACCCGTTGTATAACCGCTCGCATAGTTATCCTATATTTCTCTACAGAGTACCTAATAAAGTGAAAATGCTAATCAAAACCACGGTGCTGATGCCGCCCGGCGAATGTGCAGCTCATCCATAACTGCGTTACCTTTATGCGTCACAAGGTATACCACAAGCTCTGCAATTTCTTCCGGCTGCATAAGGTCCTCTTTCTTTATGTCCGGCCGAATCGCACCAATCATATCGGTATCTATACCGCCGGGACATATCGAATGCACTCTGACGTTTGTATCCCTCAGCTCCTCCGCCAACGCCTTTGTCATTCCGCGCAAGGCATGTTTCGAAGCGGTGTAAGCACTCTGCAGCGCATAGCATTTGATACCCACAATGGAGGCGATATTAATAATGTACGCCTTCGGTGCCTTCCTTAACAAAGGCAATGCCTCCCTGCAAAGAATAAACGGCGCACGCGTATTTACGTTAAACAATCTGTCCCAGTCGGCCGTCGCGGTATCTTCCAGTTTTGCCGAATGAGTGACACCTGCATTATTCACCACTATGTCCAATCGGCCGAATTTTTCCTTCGTTACCTTCACGACGTTCTTGACCGCTTCTTCCTCGCATAAGTCACCGACGACAATCTCTGCTCTTCCGCCCGCCTCTGTCACCCCTTCAGCGATTTCTTCAAGTTTGCCCACTGAGCGCGCGGCCAATACGATGCCGGCCCCTTCCTTCGCAAATGCAAGACAAACAGCTTTGCCGACACCCCTGCCGGCCCCCGTAACTATAGCTACCTTTCCACTTAACCGCTTTTGCATTCTATAGCCCTTCTCACAATTCTCCTGGAACAACCCAGGAATATGACAAACAAGGCCGCCTGCTCGTGACCGTCCCCGTCAAACTTCCTCCACAGACGCCAGGCCAAGCCTTTCCGTGATACCATCGAATTCATCCAGGGAATAAAATTCGATAACTATTTTGCCCCTTTGGCCATTTTTTCGTGTCTCAATGTTTACCTTTGTCCCAAGCTGGCTGCTCAGCTTCCTCTCCAGGTCCAGGATATGAGGCAGCTTTTCCCGGACGCCCGCCCTGGCTTGTTCCGTCCCCGTAAGGTACTTGCGAACAAGCCTTTCGACTTCGCGTACGCTAAGCCGTCCTGCGAGTGCTCGATTCGCGAGTTTTCGGCGAAGCTCGTCGGTAGGCAGCGCAAGGATTGCCCGAGCGTGGCCCATAGTTAGCTGCCCCTCGACTAACATTCGCTTGATTTCCTCAGGCAAGTCCAGAAGCCGCAGATAGTTAGCGATAACGGAGCGGTCTTCACCCAGCCTCGCCGCCGCTTCACCCTGAGTGAGCGAAAAGGTACCTAAGTAGTTCTGATACGCTTTTGCCCTTTCGATAGGATTCAGGTCAGAGCGGTGTATGTTCTCGACCAGCGCCCATTCAAGCAACTGTTCGTCAGTGGCTTGCCGAACGAGGGCCGGTATCGTGGCCAGCGAAGCCAGCTTCGCAGCTCGGAACCGCCGCTCGCCGGCAATGAGCTGATATCCGGAACCTGCCGGGCGAACGATAATCGGCTGAAGTATACCATTTGCCCTGATGGACTCAGCCAAATCTGCCAACTCCTTCTGGCCCCACACCGTCCGCGCCTGATACGGATTCGGCGATATACTGTCGATGCTAATCTCGCGCAGCGAGTCGCGTAACTCCTTATCTGGTGGAAAGTTAGGCGACAGGGGAGAATTAGTCACTACTTGATTTACCTCTGGGTTGTTAGGTATTATCGGACCCAACAGTGATTGCAGACCGCGGCCGAGGTGTTTCGCCCGCTCCCTCTTTTTCTGAGCCATATAAAACCTCCTTCTCAACTTGATACTAACACTCGTTTTTCTTTCGCAATCTCTGCACAAGAGATATTTCGGACTTTTTACCGCAAAGGCTGCAACTTTCCAAGCAAAAAACCCGTCTCGGAAAAATGTTTCACGTGAAACAATCAGATAAGATGAAACAAAACGTTTAAAATAAACCATAATTCAGCGTCATCCAGGCCAAGAAGTCCCCGCACGCCTGCTGCTGAAGCACGACGTGCTAACCATAGGGGACCAAGAATCTCATCCGCGGCAAGGCATCACTACTTCGAGGCGCTGGAGTTATCGAGAACATATCTGAAGAGACCCACAACCGCAGCGATAGTAACTTCCCCGCGCAGCGATCAAGCTTCCGGCGAGTGCAAAGGCCCAATCTCCAGCCCGATTCTTCTTAGCCTGGGAAACACGACCCCCGTTTTTTCCAACGTGCTACCTGCGTCTTTACATTCAAGCGTACCTTTTCTGAACCATCACGGGTCTGATGACTTTCGAGGCGACGCTGCCTGGCCACGTATTCGCCTGCCGGCTGCAAAGCAGACTAAGAGCCTATCCCAATAACCCGCTCTATTGCGGCCGGCTGCAAAGCCCGATGCCTGCGTTGTCAGCCAAAAACGTTCTCAACGTGGAGAAAACCACGCCTCCGAGCATTTTTGGCCTGCCGCCTTGGCCTCGAACTTTTCGCTCGGCCTCATAACGACCCGGTTATTCGGATAAGCTCT
>Ga0114922_10000308_pt1 | contig 47035 bp, 33 predicted proteins | sample AartaG_FD_100975 | JGI IMG/M metagenome (GOLD analysis project Ga0114922, IMG submission 100975) | Deep subsurface microbial communities from Aarhus Bay to uncover new lineages of life (NeLLi) - Aarhus_00045 metaG | ecosystem: Environmental > Aquatic > Marine > Oceanic > Sediment | place... | reverse complement strand
TAAGGTCGTTTGTCTTTGAAACCGGTGATTTGTTGATGTTTGTAAAAGATCAAATACCAATACCAGATGAAATCATGCAAACTAATCAAATCACACTTAACCTAAAGGCCGGACAGTAGTGATATTTCATCTAAGTTCAGAGCTGGCAATATAGTGATTTGAGGTTTGATAGTTGGGTCTCTGGCGTTAATTATATTCCAAGGTGTTTTATTACCTTTATAGCTGTTTTTCCGGGCCACATTAAACCAGGTAACATACAGAGTGGCTTTTCCAAAGAACATTTGTCGTGATTTAAACGATTCTATTTCAAAGAATTCATCTTCGATGATTCGGTGGACGGTTTCGACATCAGCCTGATAGGTATGTGCTGCCGGCGGTATGGTATGATGTGTCAGGCCTTCAACCGACTCCACTGTTTTAGTAAACTTGGAGGGTTTTTTAGCCGACCAGGCCCCTATAAACTCGGTACCGTTGTCGGTCTGAATCCGGCAGTCGGCCAGATCAACGCCGCACATTTTCAGATGGTCTAAGATGATTTCGGCAAACAGATCAGCATAGGTAAGAGTGCATTCACTGGCGTAACCAACGAGCTGTAGCCCGGAAACGACCTCTCTGGCGGTATACTGGTATTTGGGTAGATTAAACATTTTCATCTGGGACCAGTATTCGGGTATGTCGTAGAGGTGTTTGGTGTCTAAGTCGGTTTGTTCAAACAAGTTCCATTTTGCCTTGATCTCTCTCAGGTCATTTTTAGTCTTGTGTTTGCGTCGTTTTCTTCTCATCAACCCTTCCTGTCTCCAGGTTTTACGAATGGCTTTTTCGGATATTTTAAGACCATATTCTCGCTTGATCCTTAAAGCGCCCCAGGACTTGAGCTTTTTCTTCAGTTCTATAGCTTTTTGCCTCTCTCGGGGGTCAATTTTGAGCTTCCTGCTTTTCGGAGCCCGACTTTGATCCTCCAGCCCGCGCAAGGAGCCTGGTTGCCAGCGTCTAAGCCATTTACGGACAGTTTTGGGGGTGGTGTTAAAGGCTCTGGCAGCCGGTTTAACACCGTGATCTCTGGCATACCCGACCATTTCATATCTGATATATCTTGGGTCTTTACTTTGTCTCATATTTGTGTAATATTTGAGTGGACACATACCTCCATCCCTGGTGATCTATGTTTTCCTTTTGATTAATTAGACCACACAGGTGGGGGATGTGTCCATTGATTTTTAAAGTGATGCTGGAAAGTCTCCATTCGCTACGCTCATTCCGACTTTCCAGCCCTACAGGCCTTGACGGCCCTTCCACCATCTGCTTACTTCCTTTTTCCCATTCCTCCCATAAACTAACAGATGGATACCTTGTTCCTTCCTTTTCCCACGACATTCAGCAATATAATCTTTTCATGTACTAATTTATTACCCATATTTATTATCTCGGGCATGATTGCTAATCTACCGATACTATCTCTTTCTACATGGTATACATTTAGCATAAGATCAGGTTTTTTTGCTAATTCCTCAGCTTGTTGCCTTTGTGTTTCTCTTATCAAGAACAATTGTGCTAATGCAACTTTATTTATCTCTTCTAATGTTGTTTTAAAGAGTTCTATATTTTCGCCTAAGTTACTTACTTGATTTTCTAATATATCTACAGTTGAATCAATTTTTTCAACACTCTCTGGCAGAATTTTAATATTTTCCCCGACTTTTGTAAATTGTTCGTTTAGGTCGGTTAGTTGGTCATTTACCCCGTCAACATAGTTATCTGTTGCTTTTTGACTACTGATTGTGAGACTTATAATTTTCCATGTAAGTGCAATAGTAACAACTATTAATAATGCTTGTATGAATGTTCCATATTTTTTGAACCAGCGATAAAATCGATTTTTTCCGTCATCAACAACTCGAACTTTAAATGTCTTATCGGTGAGCGATTTTAAAAGTTTGCGTGAATTTATGATGTCACCTCCTTTTAATTATCCCCCAAATTTTAACGAAAATCCAGTCTATTCCTTATTAATATCAGATAAATTCTAATTCCTTTACTTTACCGACTATAATAATAATCTGCTAATCCCATTTTGAGTAATATAAAGTCATAGTTCATAAACGTCAAGTTGCTTATCTATGTTTCGATTTTTTTATGCGGTCAAGCCGCCATATTCCTTTGTGCGGTCAAGTCGCCGTACTTGACCGTTCCAAGACGTCAGCTTCGGCCTCCGAGTATAACGAGAAGGCCGACAATTTGATGAAATTGCAATTGTCGGGTTTTTCTTCCGCTTATAGCGGAATCAGAACCCGCCCTACAGCTACGTTTTAAGTAGTCCGTTTGGGTGTATGCCCCTTCCCGACGACACTGCAAACTAAAACAACTGAATAATACTGCCGCACCAATCGTCGATTAAAAACTGAACGCGACCTATAAGAAGCGAAATTCGCGCCATGACCGTGTAGCCGAAATGTGCCCCGAACGAAATCATGATCATCCAGATTCCTACTTTTGCCGCTTTGCCCAGTGCTCCTTTATGTTCTTTTGAAAAGTAGAAATAAATCAGGGTTGAAAGAACGCCGACTACTATAACTAATGCCAGCAGAAAATCCGCAAATCCCTGGCCCGGGTTAAGCGACATCATGGTCGATTGAATTTGAGGAAGAACTTTGCCGTGAAGCTCCGACAGCAGGAATATTCCGGCCGTGTTGCCCATAACAAAAGCCAGCGACATGCGGCTGATCCAGCTGAACCTCTTGGAAAAGCGGGAAAACATCAACACACCAAGAAGGCCGGGGAAAACAAGCCACCATTTGTCGTTGTTCAGCATCGGGTCGATCATCTGCTGAATGATTACCGAATGCCAGATCAATCCCACATAGTAACCCGCAGACAAACCGGCAAATATATGCTCTGCGATTTTATAGAAGGGATTGTCCTTATATAGAAAAGAAAACAGCGACAGGGTGAAGAAAGCGATTATCCAGATTTGCAGAAAATCTACAAGGTTCATACTTTTGCCCCCTGCCTCTTTCGCTTTTTTTCGATGATGAAGACAACATTACCGGCTATCACCGACAGTATGATAAACAGATGCACCAGCGACTGGGCTGTCATACCTTTAGTAGCCGTACCTGGCTGGTTAACCAGCATTTCGTAATCGGCGGCGCCTTTCATCCCCCCCAGCATGCCGGTCATCTGCCCTGCCTGAAGATAGGCGTAGAACCTGGGGGCCATAACCGCGGTCACGCCTGTCCCAACCCGGATATCATACTGAGCGTTCACGATTGACATCCAGTAATCGACTATGCCGTTATCTGAAACGACATATATGAAATCCATATCACTATAGCTTTTAATATCTTTCATAATTGGGATATCCGATAGCGGGGTACCGGAATTATCTGTTGGGTAGATTGTTTCGATAGAACTTCCCATCCCTTTTAAGACCGCCACATAGTTGGCTTTATAACCGAGATTGACAAAATCAATGCCATAGACTTTGCCGTACTCTTCTGCCAGGTTACGGGTGACGCGTTCGGCAATAGACGGTCCTCCCAGCGGAACGGTAGTCATCGTAACAATCCGGCAATGCTTGCGGAACAAATGATGCAGAGCTCCCCGCGACATCGGTTCTGTTTCGGCCAGAGTGGATGGATAATAGTCAAAAGTAAGAAGCACCGTGGCTGAATCCGGCAGCGACTCAACCGCCTTATAGAGTTGTCTGACTTCGGGCGAGATTTCTATAGGCAGGTGCAGTGTAATCAATACCGGGAATATGACATAGAAAGCGACGGCTAAATATATAAACCGTCTATCTCCGGACTTAAAAGCCTTATACAGCAAAAAGATTCCAGCCGCTATAAGAAGAACATAAGCTAATATCAGCCAGAGATTCATCGGTTTATTTCCCCATATAAGTTCGTTCTATACCGAGCATTATTCGTAAAGACATAGCGGCCGCTCCCAGAGCGGCGCCAATAATAATGCCGCGTTGAACAGCCATATTGGCGCCGTTCATGATATATGTATTAATCAGGCCGGGGATACTCTCATGGATACTTTTCAGCATGATCTCGCCCATCGGTATCCGCCACAACATGACCAGGACCGCAGTAACCAGAAGCAGTGTCGCTTCGGTGTTGCGCGTTCGAAAAGCTCTAAAAGCCGCCGAGGCGATATAAAAAGCCAGCATGGCAAACATTGTCGACATCATAGGGGCGTCAAGGTAATTAAACAGCCAGTCGTATATTGATCCGGGACCAGTGCCGAAAAGCGGCGATAGTCCATTCGGGATAACAGCCGGAATAGCCATTGCGAAAACTGATATTAATGTCGCCAGCTTGTATACCCAGCCATCGTTTCTCCGTTTGACAGCATTGTAGTTGACCCTGACAATCGAAACGACCCCCAGAAGCAGAGTAAACCCGCCGACAATTGTCACCCAGCTTAACACCTCCGGCTCAAGCTCGAAATTTCCGAAAGTAACGCTTTCAGGACTAACAAAGAATGCCAGGATCATCACAAAACCTGATAGGAAGGCGATTATTATCGGAACGGTTGTTTTCATTTACATACTCTCAAATAGCGAAAAATACCAGTCTCCAAATCCAAAACTTGCAAGTATAATGCCGATTACAATTAGAATTATAAGCAGGATTTTCATCCAGTCCTGGCCTTTCAACCCGCCCAGCAAAAGAGGCTCATGGGACAAATATGCCGATGCCGCATACAGTTCCTCACCCATCAATGTATAATCGCAAGCGGCTACAAAAAACGGAAGCTGTGCCGGTTGTGCGGTACCGGCGATTTGAATCGATCCGGCTGCATTGCCGGTCTCAGCCAGAAGAAGCGACTCGGCGAAAAAAGCGCCCATATAGATATTCGTCGCCGGTCGTTCACGCATCATCATTCCATTAACAGTCGCAGTAAAAGCAAACTGCTCCCCGGCAACATAACGAACAATATCTCTGTTGTATGAGTCGGGGTTTCCAGCCTCGATATATGCCTGCTCGACAACCTCCTGACCGGCGGCTAAAACCATCGGATAACGAACGGGTACTAATAATGGCGTATCATAACTGGCGGTCATCCTTGCCACCCGCCCAAGTATCGAAATGCCGGCAATCGTTTCGATTTCATCAATCTCCTGGATGCCGGGAATAAACAGCACCGGTTTGCCCATCTCGGTAGCCCGGCCGACTGCCTCCTCGACCTCATCGAGTCCGCTGATTTTCCGGATAAAAAGACGTTTGCCCTCCCTGGCCCATTTGGTATAGACCAGGATTACGATCGAAAAGAGGATCATGAGTACAAGCGCATTTAACCGGTCTGTCCGAAATACGGAATCATTCTGCGCAGGCTTATCACTCATTATGTCGCTGGCAGAGACTACAGCCGAATCTGATGATAGTTCAGATAAAGTATCGGTTAATATCTCAGGGGTTGTGGAATCGTCGATAACCTGGCTGGAATCTGCCATAACCGGCGCCGATAAAGGCCAGACAGCAAATGTAAAAGCCATTAATAAAATCGCAAGGACATTTATTCCGGATATTGTTAAACCACGTCGCACAGCTAATAGATAACATAATCAAGTTAAAAGTCAACTCTGAAATCTGGGTAATATAACCGGTTTAAAGTATATAGGACTCTGGATGTAATATGAATTATAAATCCAGGCAATATATGGACAATAGAAACTCGATAAATGACAATAGGTAAGATTATTTCATCACGGATTCGAAAGAATGATTGTTCCACTTTGAACGGAAAAATCCTAAATGATACAGATATTTTTCAATAATTAATCTGAGAATTAAGACACAAATTTTCCTAAACGATAAATTAATTGCGTTCAGGAATAAGATAAGCATAACGGCATATTTCTTGGCCTAAGACAGAATTCTGTCAAAGATTATTTCATAATAAAAACTTTGGCAATTTGTGCAATCCTGTGCGAAACAGGAGGATAAAGACATAAAAACGTTCATTTTCACAAGCTTATTGACAATAATTGTTTCGATGACTGTTTCGGCAACAATAATAAATGTCCCGGATGATTTTCTACACATTCAGGAGGCGATCGATAACAGCGCCGATGGCGACACAGTATTATTACAGCCGGGGATTTATGTTGAAAACCTTAACTTCAATGGAAATAATATAGTCCTTGGTTCGTTGTTTTTAATCACCGGAGACGTTTCATTTATATCCTCAACTATAATCGATGGCAATCAATCAGGGCCGGTGGTCTCTTTTGAAAATGGTGAGGACAGCGCCGCTGTCATCACAGGATTCACCTTACGGCATGGATATTCGCGCAATGGCGGTGGGATCTATTGTCTTCATTCCAATCCGGTTATAAACAATAATATCATAAACGGTAATTCCGCCCACTCGGGCGGTGGAATATACTGCTATAATTCAAGGCCGACTATTAATAACAACACAATCTGTGATAATGTTGCCGTTGGCTATGCCGCAGTTGGCGGCGGGATCTATATCAGCTTGAATTCCTTTCCGATAATAATAAACAGCATCTTCTGGGGAAATTCAGCAACCGAAACGGGTGATGAAATCTTTGTCTATGGCGGCTCTCCGGAAATCACCTATTATGATATCGAAGGCGGCTGGAATGGCGAGGGTAATATTGATGATGACCCGCTATTCTGTGGACTGGACAACTACTGGCTGTCAGATATATCGCCATGTGTCGGCGCTGGTGAAAATGGTAAAGATATCGGAGCATTGGGAGTGGGCTGCGAGTCAGCCGATATATACGATGAAATACAGACTTTACCTGCCGAACCTGCATTATCGCAAAACTACCCCAACCCGTTCAATCAGTCAACAACAATCACCTTTTCATTACCAGAACCAAATATTGTAACGCTTATAGTTTACGACCTGTTTGGCAGAGAGGTTCAAACCCTGATGAATGAATATAAACAAACCGTCGTTCACCGGGTTAATCTTAGTGCTGGCAGCTTATCCAGCGGATTCTATTTTTATCGTCTGCAGATTGGCGACTATTCCGAATTAAAGAGAATGGTTTTGCTGAAGTAAAAAGCCGGCTAAACCATAAGATATTTTATTAAACTCCTTCACAATTAGTCTTGACAATTGATTGTAAACCGCTATTTTAATTTGCCGATAACGTTAATATTCCCCGGTAGCTCGGTTGGTAGAGTCCGCCAATGGCGGATTAACCAGGGAGGGAAGATAAAAAGATCCCCGGTAGCTCAGTTGGTAGAGTCCGCCAATGGCGGATTAACCAGAGAGGGAAGATAAAAAGATCCCCGGTAGCTCAGTTGGTAGAGCGGGTGGCTGTTAACCACCTTGTCGCTGGTTCGAGTCCGGCCCGGGGAGATTTTTTACCCCAATTATAATTATTCTTCCGGAAGCAGCAGAAAATTAATGTCTTCAACTGAAGTTCCCCCCTCAACCGGTTCGATATCAAACTCGATTCCAGCCGGTTCAGATTTGTAGCCATACTTCTTAAGTTGACCAGGATTAATATAAACTCGATACAAACCGGGAATGAGACCAAGATAGTAAAACTGACCGTTGGAAAAAGTGGTAATTTCCGTTACACTTTCCTTGGAGATGTTGAGTATTATCACTTTGATTCCGCCCTGGCGGACGCCTAAAGGCGAGGGTTTTTCTCCCATTCCCCGAAACGGACAATTATTGCATGGGTTGCTTGAAATACACATTTGGCATTAAATGATAGTCAGATGAGCCTCTTGCAAAACTCCAGATATGAGAATATCAGGTCATTTCAATAACAACATCTTCTTTGTCTCTGCGAAATAGAATAATACGCCTTGTAAAAATAAAAGATATTTTTTAACTTCCAGGCAGGTTCATCAGGTTATTTTTTAACAAACAGCGCCTTGAAAGGAGCTAAGTGTGAGACCTACAGTAAGATTTTTAAGTGAAGAACTTATAGAAAAAATCGTTTTCGAGGGAAGAGATTTAATATGCAAACTCGGCGTCGAAATACATAATAAAGATATCCTGTCAATGCTCGGCGATCATGGAACCAGAATCGATATAAACAGCAATCGCGCCTTTTACACTCAGGATATTATCGATAAAAGTCTTAAAGCCGCACCTGAATCATTCAAGCTTTATGATTCATCTGGCAACGAGGCAGTCGATCTATCTGGATTTGATGTTAATTTCGCGCCGGGTTCAGCGGCTATTAATATTCTTGACTATCAGACTAACAGGATACGCAGACCGACAACGGCAGATTATGTGAACTACGCTAAGCTGGTTTGCCAGATGAACAACATCGCTTCGCAATCGACGGCGATGATTCCGGCCGATGTGCCCGAAAAGATATCCGACAGCTACCGGCTTTATCTGAGCCTGATGTTTTGTGAAAAGCCCGTAGTAACAGGCACATTTACTATTGAGGCGTTTGAAATTATGAAAGACCTTCAACTGGCTGTCAGAGGCTCGAAAGATAAACTGGCGGCTAAGCCATTGACCGTTTTCTCATGCTGTCCGACCTCGCCGCTTAAGTGGAGCGATGTCACCTCGCAAAATGTTGTCGATTGCGCTAAATATTCGATTCCGGTCGAGTACATATCGATGCCGCTTACCGGATTTATGGCTCCGGTCACTCTTGTGGGATCGCTGGTTCAACATACCGCAGAAACACTCAGCGGGCTGGTAATCAGCCAGTTAACCAATCCGGGTACGCCGGTTCTTTATGGCGGTTCACCCGCTATATTCGATATCAGGTATGAAACAACGCCGATGGGAGCAATCGGGACGATGATGATAGATTGTGCTTTTAATGAAATCGGTAAATATCTCAGCCTGCCGACCCAGGCTTACATCGGGCTCAGCGATGCCAAGCGACTTGATGCCCAGGCCGGTCTGGAAACGTCAATGGGAGCCGCCCTTGCGGCTTTGGCTGGAATAAACAATATCTCCGGTCCAGGGATGCTCGATTTCGAGAGCTGTCAAAGCCATGAAAAGCTCGTCCTCGATAACGAAATTTGCGGCATGGTTTTAAAAATGATCAAAGGCATTCAGCCAAAAGAGGATTTTCCATCCCTCCCGCGGTTCGAGGAGTTTCTCAAAGAGGGACATCTTCTGATAGCGGAGCATACGCGCCGTTATCTCAAAGAGGAAATCCATTTCCCCGGACCGGTAATTGACCGGGCAAACAGGTCGCGATGGCAGGAGGAAGGAAGCAGGACTCTCAATGAAAGGGCGCACCGGGAGGTGGAAAGAATCATTAGTGAATATGAACCGATAGGCCTTTCATCAGATATCAAAAAGGAACTTACAAAACTCATGCAAAATGAGGCATGCCGTTACGGGATGGAGAAATTGCCGGAAATTATCTGATGCGAAAAATACTCAGCATATCCACCGATGATGTCACACCCTCGATAGACGCTGTTCTGAAGGGTCTGGGAGTTCCTGAGGGTAATACCCCTGATAAGAGGATTATCCAGCTGGCACAGAAATCAATCTCATTATATAAAGATATTGCCGCGCCGACCGCTGTCATAATGGACATCTCGATGATTGATTTTGAGAAAGTCTATCATGGCGATGGCGATAACGAAATCGAAACCCCGCTTGAAAACATTTATAAATTAGCGGACAACCTGTCGCTGTTTGCAGTTACTGTCAGTGAAAATGTTAATAAAGAAATATCCCGGCTTTTCAAGCAGGATGAGTTTGCCATAGGGTCAATGCTTGATTCTGCGGCATCGGAAAGCGCTGAAATGACCGCTCAGATTGCGGAATCGTTTTACAGTGACTATTTAAAGGAAACGGATCGGCAAAATCCCGATTCGGGCGTCATGCGATTCAGTCCCGGTTATTGCGGATGGCATATAACCGCTCAGAAGAAGCTATTCGAATTTCTCAATCCGGACGATATAGGAATCGAACTCGGCGAAAGTTTCCTGATGCGGCCTTTGAAGTCAATAAGCGGCGTTATCATTGCCGGACCTAAAAAGATATTTGAGTTTGAGGATGTTTTTCCATTTTGCGGCGATTGCGAGACGCATTCATGCCGTAATAGAATTAAGGCAGTTTTGGACAAATAGTGTTTACAGATACGGGAGTGTTGCATGGATATTCTTCAAGAATTGTCGGAAAGCCTGCAAAAAGGCGATTTTAAAAAGGCTGCGGATCTGACTCAAAAAGCGATCGATGAGCAATTGGATCCAAAAGTGATCCTCGATGACGGGCTTATTGCAGGTATGGCGATTGTCGGCGATAAATTCAAAGCGCATGAAATATTTCTGCCGGATGTTCTTTTCGCCGCCAAAGCTATGTATGCAGGGATGGATTTGTTAAAGCCACTTATGATCAAAGAGGGAATCCCGACAATCGGTAAGATCGTTATCGGCACGGTATATGGCGACCTGCATGATATCGGAAAGAACCTCGTCGGTATCATGCTTAAAGGAGCCGGATTCGAGGTGATTGATCTGGGGAATAATGTCCCACCTGAGAAATTCATCGAGACAGCCGAAAAAGAAAAGGCGGATGTTATCGGCATGTCGGCTTTGCTGACTACAACAATGCCAGTCATGAAAAAGGTCGTTGAACTGGCTAAAGAACAGGGAATTTATGAAAAGCTGAAGATAGTAGTCGGCGGCGCGCCGCTGTCTGTAGAATACGCTGAGGAAATCGGCGCCGATGCCTACTGCTTCGACGGGATCAATGCTGTTGAGCGGATCAAGCATTTAGTGGGAGTGAACTGACATGCGCCCATTCCTTGACCGCCTTAGCGCTCATGAGACGCTGGTTGGCGATGGCGCTATGGGGACAATGCTTTTTCAAAAAGGATTGAAAGCCGGCGACTGCCCGGAAAGAATGAACCTCGACCAACCGGAAACTTTAGAAGAAATCGCCAGACTTTATCTTGAAGCAGGCGCAGATATAATTCAAACAAATACCTTTGGCGCATCTCCGCTTAAGCTGTCGCAATATTCGCTGGATGATAAAACAGAACAGATTAATGTTAACGCTGTCCGTGCCGTGCGCAAAGTTATTGATGGTAAAGCGTACCTTTCCGCTTCGGTAGGGCCCTGCGGCAGATTACTGCAGCCCTATGGGGATGCCAGTGCTGATGAAATTTCAGCAGGGTTCGAAAGACAGATGAAAGCTCTGGCCGCCGAGGGAGTCGATATAATATGTGTCGAAACTATGACAGACCTGGCTGAAGCAAAACTGGCAATTAAAGCGGCTAAAAAAATTACGCTGTCAACGCCGGTCTGTGCCACAATGACATTCGATTTGACGCCAAAAGGATTTTTTACAATCATGGGAGTCAACATAAAGCGGGCTATTGAAGGTCTCATAAGCGCCGGCGCTGACGTTATTGGTTCAAATTGCGGCAATGGAATCGAAAATATGATTAAAATAGCAGTCGAGTTTCGAAAGTATACCTCTTATCCCCTGCTCATTCAATCTAACGCCGGCCTGCCCAGGTTAGTCAATGGCGTAGATATCTATCCGGAGAGCCCGGAATTCATGGCAGAAAAAAGCAAAAAACTGCTGGAGTGCGGCGTTAATATTATCGGGGGCTGCTGTGGCACAACACCGGATCATGTCGCCGCAATTAGAAAAATCGTCAACGAGTTCAATAGTTTATAGTTCAGTATTTCTTGTGCTGTCGGAAGTTACTTCCGACAGTTCTGGCAGAAGTCCGCCTATGGCGGATGCCAGCACATATTAAGATTTGTGAATAATGCGGGTTAGTTCTGTATTAACAAAGATTATATATCATTATTGTCCAGCCTTTTCATAAACAATAAACTCACAACTGTCATCCCCGCGAAAGTCCGTAGGATCTTGACGACGGGGATCTATACTTTGGCATATCCTGTTTAATCACTGTTGCTTTTTGTGCTGTCGGAAGTTACTTCCTACAGCCCTGACAGAAGTCCGCCTATGGCGGATGCCAGCACATGCTAAGATTTGTGAATAATGCGGGTTAGTTCTGTATTAACAAAGGTCATATAAAATATTTTCATCAGAAAAGAATTGACAACATGAATAAGACCCGTTATTTTTATTATAAGGATAAATTTGAAATCAAACTCTTTTTCGTCCGGTAAAGCAATTACGATTTGATTGAGTTGTGAAATAACAGCGACTGCGAACATTCAACATTGCTCTATACATCTATTTGTTTATTCGAACCTGTTTGAATGCGTACGGTTTCCAGTAGTTTCGCAACATGAATAGAGGAAAGGATTCAGAAAAAATTATGCCGGATGAAGGAGGTCGGTATATTCTAAAAAAAACTATAGAAATTAAAGTATGGCTCCGGCCAAATGTAGATAAAAGACAATAAATCGGGAAAGGGGTTATTATGCCGGTTAGAAAATTAAAACTTTACCTTGATGAAAATAACGTCAAGTACATGGCTATCAGCCATTCGAAGGCTTACACATCACAAGAGATTGCCGCTTCGGCTCACATTCCGGGAAAGGAACTGGCTAAAACAGTAATAATCAAAATTAACGGCAATATGGCTATGGCTGTTCTGCCTGCTTCCAAAATGGTAAACTTCGAGCTATTGAAAGAGACTATTGGTGCCAGCGAAGTCGAACTCGCCAGTGAGCGAGAATTTAAGGGCATGTTTCCGGAGTGTGAAATCGGCGCCATGCCGCCTTTTGGAAATCTGTATGGCATGGATGTTTATGTGGCAGAAAGTCTGGTTAAGGAAAAAGACATTGTGTTTAATGCGGGGTCCCATACTGAATTGATTAAAATGGCCTACAGAGATTTTGAAAGACTGGTAAATCCAAAGAAACTGAAATTTTCATTTTAGGATTGAGCGGCTTTATAGACCATATACTGGTAATTTCAATAATCAGGAGTGATTTCTGCTAAAGTCAGATTTTGCGGTTGGATTGCTTCATCAGAGATGGAACTTATTGATTTTCAACGCGTAGGGGCGTCCTACAAATCCTACGGATATTGCAATATCTATACGGATCCGTTTAGCCTGCATTATTCACAAACTTCTTATTAGGTAAGAGGCTTTTAAGGATAATAAGAAATCAAATCTATCTGCTAATATTTGCTTGTTTACGTTCCGTAAAGTAAAGTAGGACAGACTTTCAGTCTGTCCGGACAGGTTGAAAATCCACAAGACCTTGACGGCCTATCCTACTATTATCAATTTTTCCTGTAAAGAATGCAGGACAACATTAAAACACTATGTATTTTTAATAACTTCTGTACAGTTACCATTAATATATTGCTGTCTCTTCACTTTGAAACTGTTTTGAAAATAATATTACTGATTTATGAATAAAGCGAGTTAGAACGCCCCTACACATTACCTGGTCATTTTGCCCATAAGGCGCTTGTTGTAATAATTCATCAGATCGCCTCGGCGTAGAACACCGAGTATTTTCGTTGGGTTGCTCCGATCGACTACCGGCATCATGTCGAGATCCTTATGGCCAAACTTCTGGAGGGCGTCGTTAAGATTATCCTCTCTTGAAACTGAAATAAGATCGCTGGTGGCGATATCCGAGGCAATAATTAAGGTCGGCGTCACCGGCTGGGTTAGTATCGTGCGCAAATCCTGGAATGACAGCATGCCGACGAGTTTGTCGTGATCGGTAACCGGAAACGCGGTGTCTTTCGATTCCTCCATCAAGCGCATAATGCCGGTAAGCGAGAGATGTACCGGTATAGTTTTAAAATGGGTATCCATAACATCCGCCACTTTGATATCGGTTAACAACGCAACATCCTTGCCGGCTCTGATATTGATGCCTTTGCGCACAAGTTTCAACGTATAGATCGATTCTCTGGAAAGCCGGTTGGCAACTAATGTTGCAAAAACCGTAGCCAGCATCATAGGCAGCATGATTCGATAATCGCCAGTCATCTCGAACACTATCAGAATCGAGGTAATAGCGGCATGAGTCACACCGGCAACTACGGCTCCCATTCCGACCAGGGCATAAGCCGCCGGAGGAGCCGTAACTTCCGGGAACAAGTAATTCATTATTGTGCCAAAAAATCCCCCAGCCATAGCTCCCATGAAAAGCGATGGCGCAAATATGCCTCCGGAATTGCCCGAGCCCAGAGTCAATGATGTGGCGATAATCTTCATAAACACCAGTACTATCATTAATCCCCAGAACATCTCGCCATAAAGAGCCGCCGATATCGCCTCGTAACCGTCGGCAAACACCTGGGGAGTTAAAAGCCCGACACAACCCAGCATCAAACCGCCAATAGCAGGCTTGATAACATCGGGGATTTTCCAGCTATCAAACAGGTCTTCGGTCCAGTATAGCGATTTAATAAAAATAAATGAAACAACCCCCATAACCATACCCAGAAGGATATACATCGGTATTTCCCAGGCCGAAACAAGCGAATATTCGGGGATGCTAAAAGCGGGATAATCACCCAGAAAGAACCGTGACACCACCGAAGCCAGAACCGATGATAGGATAACCGGCGAAAATGTCTTTATGGTAAAATCACCGAGAATGATCTCGAGGGAGAATATCACACCTGCAATCGGGGCATTGAATACCGCCGAGATACCGGCGGCGGCGCCGCAGCCGACAAGCACCTTAACCCGGTTGCCTGACAGACGAAAAACCTGGCCAATAGTCGAGCCGATAGCCGAACCGATCTGGACAATAGGCCCCTCACGACCAGCAGAACCGCCCGAGCCGATACAGATTGCGCTGGCTATCGATTTAGCAAGCGATACCCGGGGTCTGATAGTTCCGCCATGCAAGGCGACAGCCGACATTACCTCGGGAACGCCATGACCCCTGGCCTCGCTGGCAAATTTATAGACTATAGGACCGACAAGAAGGCCGCCAAACATGGGGATTAACGGAATAAACCAATGCCTTGGAATACCGATTATTGAAGTCGTCAGGGGCAGTGATCCGAAAAAGAGATCGCGGCAGGTTAAAATTGACCATCGGAACGCGACCGCGCCCACTCCGGTAAGCAGTCCGACCAGAATCGCCAGAACGATAATAAATACACTCTCCGAATAACGGGTCTTTTCGAAGAACTCATTCAGAACTGTATTTATTTTCTTACCAGTCACTTTCATGATACCCGGCAGATTAATATAAATCCGCATTAATTGTCAATATGTCTTCTGGCTATAATTCTTAGTCTTAGCGCTTAATTAAACAAAAATCATAGTCTTAAATACATAATTAACATTCCCTTGATGATTGATCTTTTTAAGCATTAGCATCCGGTATTGGATAATGCAGGCAATTGTTATTACCCTAATATAAACTAATGAATATTGACCTGCAAAATACATATGCCTGTTTTATACGGGAAAAATTCCACGCTAACAGGCGGGACTTTCCAGTCCCGCAGGCAGGCTGGAAAGTCCACAGGACCTTGACTGCCCGCCTTATTAAGTTCTTTTTTTTTCATCAAATTATCATCCGAAAAAATTTTGGGGAAACTCCTGCACTTTTTATTCTTGACTGGTAATTCATTTATTTATATTTTTAAAATCGATGCGGGAGTAGCTCAGTTGGTAGAGCAGCAGCCTTCCAAGCTGCTTGTCGCGGGTTCGAGACCCGTCTCCCGCTCTGCTGTTTTTTGCCTCTAACTCATTGATATTAAAACTGTAAGCCCCTGTTTTTGAGTAGATTATAGGAACCCGCTTGTAAAGTATCCTTTGGTAGTCTATGGTAACTTACGGCTGTAAAATGCAGCAAATTTGTAGGGCTTAATATAAAAATACTGATTAATTCAGTTTTTAACCCAGATTTTGCGATTGAAGCGTTTTAAGATGAATAAGTCAAATCAAGTAGTTTACCAATTTTGAATTATCGAATAGGTTTAAAGAAATAATGATAACAAAAAAGTCGCCGTAGGGGCGTCCTAAACGGATCCGTATGGCCATATCCATATGCCCCTACGCGCAGAACTGCAACAAGTTACTTATTATATCTGATTGTTCAATTGCAAAATCTGGGCTAAAACAGGTCTTGGTGGAACAATGTAACCGATTGAATATTGATAAAAACCGGGCATCGCTAAAGACACCCGGCAAAATACATCCCCCTCCAGAGGATCTTATTTACATTTCGAATAACCGCAATTAGGGCAGGTAATGCAACCGGACTCATGGATCAGTTTGCCTGAGCAGTCCGGGCAGTTTTCAGTTCCCAGGTCGGGTTCTCTTTTGGGGGCTACGCCATTGCCGAAATGCTTGAACAATATTTTGGCAATAGCATCCGGCATCGACCTGACCAGAACGCCGTTTCCAAATACCTGGGCGTCGCCGCCGATGCCGCCAAGCTGATCGATTATTTCCTCAACCGGTATTCCCGAACGTAAAGCCAGCGAAATCAACCGGCAAACAGCCTCGGTATCGGCCATTGTATCGTGGCCGGATTTGCCGATCTGGGCGAAAACCTCGAATGGTCTTCCATCGCAAGTGTTGATAGTAATATATAAATTGCCGAAACCGGTTTTGATTTTTTCGGTTATACCATGAAGTGTTTCCGGTCTTTCCTTGATTATCGATTCGGCGCCGCCTGTTTTTGGCTCTTTCTGAGATTCCTTCGTCGATAACACCTGGTACGGTCTGCTGCCGTCACGATAAATGGTAACGCCTTTGCATGAAAGATTAAAAGCGAGCTCGTAAGCTTTCCGCACATCATCTTTGGTGGCTTCGTTGGGCAGGTTTATGGTTTTTGAGACTGCGTTCTCAGTATATTTCTGAAAAGCGTCCTGCATCCTGATATGCCACTCCGCCGAAACATCATGACTGGTGGCAAAAATCTTTCTTACTTTTTCAGGTATTCCCTGCATATCGGAAATGGAATTTTTATTAGCGATTTTTTCAATCAGTTCGTCGCTGTAAAATCCCAGTTGTTTGGCTTTCTGCTTGAAATATGGATTTACTTCGATCAGCCGCGTATTATCCATCACGTTTCGTTCATAGGCAACCGCAAACAACGGCTCAATACCCGAGGAACAGCCGGCAATAATAGAAATAGTGCCGGTAGGAGCGATTGTTGTAACAGTTAAATTGCGGCGATTTATACACTGACCGGTTTCCTTGTTGCAGAAGCTGGATTTCTCCCAGTTCGGAAAATTACCCCGAACTGCGGCCAGTTCCTGTGAGGCCAAGTCAGTCTCAACCTGGATGAACCCCATAACCTTTTCGGCTAAACTTAAAGCCTCCTCTGAATTATAAGGTATATCAAGCATTACCAAAAGATCAGCCCAGCCCATTATTCCCAGGCCGATGCGACGGTTAGCCTTGGTGTTTTCTTCGATTTTTTTAAACGGATATTTATTAGCCTCGATAACATTATCAAGGAAGTGAACGCTTTGATGGACAATTCTTCTCAATTTTTCCCAGTCTATTTCACAGCGGAAGAGGTCGGTATCCGGAGAAATTCCCACGGTAGTTTTCACTACTTTCGAAAGATTAATTGAACCGAGGTTGCAGCTTTCATAAGGCAATAGCGGCTGCTCACCGCATGGATTAGTGGCCTCAATTAACCCAATTTCCATGGTGTTTTCTGTACTGTTTATTTTGTCAAGGTAAACGATACCCGGTTCGCCGGTTCTATGGGCATGCTCGATGATCGTATTAAACACTTCTCCGGCATTAAGCGATTGCGGAATATCATCCCTGATATACTGCTTGCCGGTGGTGGGATCAATAAGCGGATAGGTCGTGTTTTTTTCGACAGCTTTCATAAATATATCGGTTATGCCAACTGAGATATTAAAATTTGTCAGCTCGGTAAGATCGTCTTTGCAGGTTATGAATTCTAAAATATCGGGATGGTCTATCCGGAGAATGCCCATATTGGCGCCGCGTCTTGTCCCCCCCTGCTTGACCGCCTCGGTAGCGGAATTGATAACTTTCATAAACGATATAGGACCGGAGGCTACGCCCGAGGTGGAAGCGACTACGGCATTTTTAGGCCGCAATCTGGAAAAAGCAAAGCCGGTGCCCCCGCCGGATTTATGAATTAAGGCCGCCGATTTGACCGCATCAAAAATCGACTCCATCGTGTCTTCAATCGGTATTACGAAGCAGGCTGATAGTTGACCCAGCGGTCGACCGGCATTCATCAAAGTTGGGGAATTGGGCAAAAATTCCAGTTCTGCCATCATGGTATAAAAGCTAAGGGCGGTCTGTTCAACCTCCTCGGTTGAAGCGCCAAACTCAATATCCGGCTCAGCGATAGTTGAAGCGACCCGTATAAACAGCTGTTCGGGCGTTTCAATAGCTCGACCCTTTTTGTCTTTAGTTAAGTAGCGGCGACGAAGGACCGTTTGTGCATTTTCCGAAAGCTGGGGTTTTATTCCTGTAGCCTTCAAATCCATAGTTTTTCCCTCACTTAATAAAACTTATATAAATCGGCTCAGGTTTCGATCTCACCTTTAGCCGTCATATTTTCCTCATCAATAACAAAATCCCAAAATACTATCGGCGTTTTTTCTTTCATAATCTTAAGCATCTTACAAGCAACATACCTGATTTCCCAATGGGCTCTCTCATTAGTCCGAACCCAGAAAAAATGCCTCAGCTCACGGAAATTGGAGCTGATTACAATCTCTGATGTAGCCGCATTGGGAAGAATATACCTGGCATCCTCGGGAGGTATGCCGGCATCAAGCATCTTTTCATATAATCGGTAACAATGTTCAATCTGATTATGATATTCTTCTGCAAAATTGTACCCCTCACCGACAAAGCTGGGAGGAGTTACAAATTCGAAATCGCGGGTCTTTTTACGGTTGGGCTTATCGGCATAACAAACATAGCGCTGGCTTTCCTGTGAGGGCGACATCAATCGGTGACGAACCAACTCATGAGTAAAAACTCGTGAGCCGCCCTTAATCCTGAATGTAGCCAGGGCATGCTCTAAAACCGAATGATGTCTTTTGTGGATGACCTTCTTTATTAACTCCTCGGTTGATTTCGGCGGATCATAGCGATTAAAGGACAGATAACAGGTCCGGCAAGCCCTCTCTATCAAATCCTCAGCGTCAGGGGTGATGCTTTCCAAAATGACTGATATTTTATTCTTCCCGATTTGTGTTTGCACATCTTTAACGCTGTCAAAAGCGGTCAAAACAACCCCTTTATTAAGATTTTTTAAATATACACTGCAAACTTTTGATCAGTCCTCAGCGAACTGACTTCTTCCCTCCTAAAAGGGCTCACATATTAATTTCAATCAAAAATTCTGTCAAGATTTTTTAATAAAAAAAATGAACTATTTTACAATCAAAGACAATTCAAGGCGTTACGGCATTCAAATAATTTCAGCAAGTTTCGATTAAATATAAATTTGTTTTCGGTAAATTTTGCTGAAACCGCAACCGCTTTATTGTCAATCGGTTACAGGGGCTGTTTTTCCCGATCCCGTATCTTGTGGGCGGCACACGTCCCCATGTGCCCCTCATTTCAACCCAGATTTTGCAACTTTCGTGGTTGACGTACCTCCCGGTGCGCCAACAGTAATAGATGGTGCAGGAGGACGTACACCATCCACAAGAATGTATAACATGGTTATTACTCCCACTCAATCGTCGCTGGCGGCTTGGAGGAGATATCATAGGTCACCCGGTTGATGCCTTTGACCTCGTTGATTATCCGGTTGGAAACATGAGCCAGAAAATCAACGGGCAGACGCGCCCAGTCGGCGGTCATGGCGTCGGTGGAGGTAACGGATCGCAGAGTTACCACGTTTTCATAGGTGCGCTCATCGCCCATTACGCCGACACTTTTTACCGGCAGAAGCACACAGAACGCCTGCCAAGTTTTATCGTACAGCTTGTGTTTTTGAAGCTCGGTTATGAAGATATTATCCGCTTTACGCAACAGGTCTAATCTCTCTTTAGTTACCGAGCCGATGATCCGCACTGCCAGCCCGGGACCGGGAAACGGGTGACGCCAGGTGAGACTCTTTGGCAGACCGAGTTTTGCTCCGACCGCTCTGACCTCATCCTTGAAAAGCTCTTTAAGCGGCTCCACCAGCTGCAGGCTCATTCTTCTGGGAAGGCCGCCTACATTGTGATGAGATTTAATTGTAGCGGACGGTCCTTTAAATGATACTGATTCGATCAAATCGGGGTAAAGCGTGCCCTGAGCCAGGTACTTAATCCCGCCGAGCTTATTCGCCTGCCTTGAAAAGACCTCGATAAACGTTCGACCGATGATTTTTCTTTTACGTTCCGGGTCAGCTACACCTTTAAGGCGCTTCAAAAACAGCTCTGAGGCGTCGATACATCTGAGATTGAACCGTAATTGCCTGAATGATTTTTTCACCTGTTGTGCCTCGTTGAGACGCAGTAACCCATGATCGATAAAGATGCAGATGAGATTTTTCCCCACCGCTTTATGAAGCAGAAAGGCTGTAACTGAGGAATCCACTCCGCCGGAGAGGGCGCAGATAACCTTGCTTTTATCAAGTTGATTCTTTAGTGAATTCACCTGGGTTTTAATAAACGATGCCGGGGTCCAGTTGGCTTTCGAGCCGCAGATATCGAGCAGGAAATTGGCCAGTATTTGACTCCCAAACTCGGTATGAGCGACCTCCGGATGGAACTGCACAGCATAGATTTTTCGAGCCTGATTTTCAATAACGGCATATTTAAGTGAATTGGTAAAGGCTGTATGTTTAAATCCGGGCAGCAGTTTGACCACTGAGTCGCCATGACTCATCCAGACTTTCGAGGTTTTCGGCAACCCTTTAAGAAGCGGCGAGCTCAATTTGCCCTGATGAAGAAGATTAAGCGTTGCCGGCCCGTATTCGCGATGTTTCGACTGCCGCACTATACCGCCCTGCATGCTGACAATCAATTGAAGCCCGTAACAGATTCCCAGTACCGGAACATCGAGTTCGAGCCAGCCGGGATCGAGACGGGGAGCATTTCGGTCATGCACTGATGATGGTCCGCCGGAAAGAATTATACCTTTCAGATTCTTCTCAGGCGATGATGGAGAAGGCGTGTCATGCCTGATTAATTCGGATAATACGTTATTTTCGCGGACCTTCCGGGTGATAAGCTGGGAATACTGCGAACCAAAATCTAATATTACAATTTTATCGGCCATTATTTTTCCAAATAGAAATCCCGCTGAATGACGGTATTATGTTTAAAATTTTTGTCATCTCTATTGGGATAATCAACATTATAATGAAGTCCCCGCGATTCTTTCCGTAAAAGCGCCGAACGAATCAGTATCAACGCCACATCTGCAATATTGCGAAGCTGCAAAACTTCCGGCCGAAGCGGGTTTGTCATGTAAAACTCCTTAATGTGATTGCGTATCATCATACAGCGGTCGTAGGCTGTCTTCAGACGATTGTTTGAGCGTACTATGCCGACATAATCCCACATCATTTTTCGAATTGTCTGTAAATCATGTGAGACTATAACCCATTCTTTATGGTCAAACACACCGGATTCATCCCAGGCAGGCAACGGATACATTCGTCTTTTTTTAATCCTGGAAAAGTTCTCAATAGTCCATTTAGAGGTATAATCGGCAAAGGCTACCGCCTCCAGCAGTGAATTTGATGCCAGACGGTTGGCGCCATGCATGCCAGTGCAGGCTACCTCGCCTGCCGCCAGCAGGTAATTCATAGAGGTGTTGCCATTTATATCTGTGAGAACGCCGCCGCAGAAATAATGAGCGGCCGGGACGACCGGGATAGGCTCTTTTGCCGGATCGATACCCATACTAAGACACTTTTCGTAAATTGTTGGAAACCGCTTTTTTATGAACGATCGGCCGCGATGAGAAATATCCAGATAAACGCAATCATCGCCGGTTTGCTTTAAAACCATATCAATAGCCCGGGCAACAACATCACGCGGCGCCAGTTCGGCCATTTCATGCTGACCTTCCATGAACCGGCATCCATCAGAGGAAAGTAATATACCTCCTTCGCCACGGACAGCCTCGGTAATTAAAAATGGTTCATCATCGGAGGAATAAAGCCTGGTAGGGTGAAATTGGACGAATTCAAGATTGGCGATTTTAACGCCCGCCCGGTAGGCTATTGCTATTCCATCGCCGGTGGCGATATCTGGATTAGTGGTATGTTGATAGACATAGCCAGCGCCGCCGGTAGTCAGTATTGTCAACCGAACCTGGAAAGCTTCTACTTTCATCCGTTTGTCATCATAGACATAGACGCCGTAACAACTCAAACTGCTCTTTGGAATCTTTCTACCAAGCTGGTACTGGGTAATCAGGTCGATAGCGGTATGGTTTTCATATAAATCGATATTTTTATGGCGAACGAGAGCATTCAGCAACGCATTTTCGATGTTGCGGCCGGTGTGATCGGCAGAATGAACCACCCGATTATGCGAATGACCGCCCTCACGGCCAAGATCGAATATGCCGCGCTTATGAGTAAAATCTACTCCGAGGTCAGCCAACTCCTTGATATAGATCGGTCCCGATCGGATTACTTTTCGAACTACTGTCGGATCGCAGATACCGCAACCTGCCGTCAATGTGTCATTAATATGATTTTCGAAACTGTCCGATTTACCGAAAACCGAGGCAATTCCGCCTTGGGCGTAGTTAGTCGAGGCATCCATCCGCTTTTTCTTAGTAATAATGGCCACTCTGCCCAGATGAGCAACCTTAAGAGCATACATCAGGCCGGCGATCCCGGAACCGATAATCAGTATATCATATTCTTTACTCATAATCCGACTTCTGCCCTGAATTCATCGCTTCGATCAGCCCCGGACTGATCGATGATCCTGATTTCCATCATGGCTGAATATATATCAAAATCACCGAAATCAAAACCCTCAATTTTTACCGCATCTTTAAAAGTTGTAATAAATATATTCGCTTTATGTTCCAGTGCCGTATTCTTTAATCGTTCTATATCGTCTTGAGTATAGCGATAATGATCATCAAAAGCGATAAATTCTTCGGGAACAATTTTAATATCATCCAGGCTGTTTTTAAACTTTTCAGGCGAACCCAAACCGCAAAAAGCGATTATCTTTTTGGCGCTGATTTCATCAGTGGAAGCTTCTTTACGCGAATGTAAGTCAACGAACGCGCTTATCGACGATGACGAGAAAAACGCTTTTTTACTACCGGCAATATTTTCTATTCGTTTTTCGCAATGGGAATTATTGATATATGATGTATAGACGATAATATCGGCTCTTTTAAGGGCTTGCGGAGGTTCACGCAGCAGGCCAAGTGGGAGATATCCACCCGGTCCCAGGGGTCTGGAACAGTCCAAGCAAACGATATTTACATCACGGGCAAGCCGGCGATGCTGAAAACCATCATCAATTATAATCAGTTCGGCGCCATCGGAAAATGCCTTTTGGGCGGCTCTGGTTTTTGACCGACAAACATATACTCTAACATTTTCGGTCACACGGAATATTTCCAGCGGCTCATCGCCGACCTCAAGCCAGGTGGAGTTCTCGTGCAATTCGGTCAGTCCTTTTCGTTCACGTTTGTATCCCCGGGCTATAACCGCGGTCTTAAGCCCCGATTTCGAGGCTAATCTGGCAAGGTATATCGCCAGCGGAGTTTTGCCGGTTCCGCCGGCTGTGATATTGCCTATTGAGATGATCTTACACGGAAGTTTTACCTGGTTGGCATTGCGCCAGTACAAGTCCCAGAAAAATATGACGATTCGATATATTATTGAGAATTTCCAGAGAATGAATTTGATTATCAACTTCACTGAATGAACTCCAGCAGCTTTAAGGCAATCCTTTTTGATACCCCGGTATGTGATAAGACCGCTCGACGAGCCTTATCGCCTGTCATTTTGGCTTTGGCTGTGTCAGTAATCAGCATTTTAATCAGATTTGCTAACTCAACGCCGTTTTTTACATACACCGCGCCGCCCGAGTCGACAAGCATATCCGCAAACTGACGGCTGTTATCCATATGCGGACCGAAACATACCGCACATCCGGCAGATGCCGGTTCCAGTGGATCGTGACCGCCGATTTTCACCAGTGAACCCCCTACAAAAGCCAGATCGGCAAAAGGATATAACCCGCCAAGTTCGCCCATCGTGTCCAGAATTAAAACAGGTTGAATGGCTGATGATTGTCCGGATAAGTCTGATCTTTTAATATAAAAAAGTTCGGCCAGCTTTACAGCAGTTTCTAATTGGTTTAATTCCTTCAAATGACGGGGAGCTAACGCTACTCTGAAATTAGTATTGCTTTTTAAAACAGCTGATATGGCATCGATAACAGTTTGGATTTCACCAGCTCTTATAGATCCGGCAATAAAAACGAATTGATTGTCGACTCCCAGGTATTCCTCAAGCTCTTTAGCCGGCGGTTTTCTTTCGGCAGTCAATACCTGGTCGAATTTCGTATTGCCATACACGGCAACAGCGGACGGTCTTGCTCCCAGCATCATGAATCTTTCGGCATCACTGTCGGTCTGGGTCATTATATAATCTATTTTTTTCAACATTGATAATGTTATAGACCAAACCAGTTGATATAATTTAAACGACCGGTCGGAAATCCGACCGTTAACTATCGTGATTTTGGCGCCAGCTTTATTGACCCGGTCGATCAACGCCGGCCATAGTTCAGTTTCTGCAAGCACTAGCAATATAGGCTGTATTTTCTTAACGACCTTTTTAACTGCAAATTGTATGTCAACAGGAAGGTAAAAAGTCTCAACCGGAAAAGGCAGTTTCGAAGCTTTAGCCCTGCCTGTTTTGGTTACAGTAGTGATTATTACACGAATATCAGGAGCAAGTTTCTGAAATTCAGGTAAAATGGTAGAGATGATCTTAAGTTCTCCCATCGAAGCGGCATGGAACCAGACGACCTGCCTGCCATCCGGTTGAAAGTCCCATAAACCGAGCCGCTCTTTCAATCCATGTCCGCCTATGATTGCTCTCAGCAGTAAATAAGGGCTTGCTATAATAAGCGCGATAACGAGAATTATTTGATATGCTATGAACAATTTTCCAGCTCGTTGATAGCCTTGGCCAGATGCATGGTGTACTCTTTTATTTGAGTATGACCTGAGATTTCGCCTATGCTGATTGGTTTGCCAAGGGTTACCGCTACTTTGGCGAAAGGCTTGGGAATCTCAAACTGATCCCAGGATGATAACACCCACTTGTTCGTACTGTTGCATGAAACCGGCACAATAGGCAGACCTGATTTGGAGGCTAAGTAAATCACTCCGGGTTTGACAACGCCCTTAGGTCCCCGGGGTCCATCAGCAGTAATTGCCAGATACCAGACTTCATCATTTTTCAACATTGATAACAGGCCGACAGCGCCTCCCTTAGTGGATGAGCCGCGCAATGGCTGATATCCCATACGAGAAACTATGCGGGCAATGATTTCCCCGTCAAAATGCGAGGTTATCATTATGCCGACATTTTTTTTCCTTTGAGTATAGGCTAACCCCAGGAATCGATTATGCCAGAAACAGTAAATTCTCTTTTCGGTTTTCTCTCTTTTGGGATATAAATCGACTTGCCCGGCAACCCTTAATCTCCAGGTGAATCCAAGCAGGTTTATTAAAGCGTGTCCAAGAAGACCGGCGACAAACAAAAGGATTTTTTGCCTTAATGAAAAAGCTCCGCTCATAGTAAAAGATATTAAGTCAGGGCTTGTCTAAAGTCAATTTTATTATAGAAATGATGACCGGATTTTCAATTGACGTTGCTGAAAGCAAAAGGTCTGTCCAGTCAGGTCGAACCTGAAGGCCAGCAGATCATTTTTAAAAAATCAGGGAAACTCCTTCAATCTTTATCCTTGCTAACTATCACCAACAGTATTATATACCATCTCATACTATGATAGGCTTTTTAGTGAATACCGGCACAGTCCTGGCAGGTTCAACGATTGGGCTTTCAGCAGGCGCAAAGCTTCAGGAAAAATACAAAAGTATTGTAATTACCTCGCTGGGATTGGTCACAATTCTAATCGGGCTGAAAATGGCGATAAAAACTGACAATATACTAATTATAGTCGGCTCGCTGGTAACCGGCGGTCTGGTCGGGCAATGGCTTCATATAGAGGAAAAACTGGCGGATCTGGGCGAATATTTTAAAAAGAAGGCCGATTCATCCGGCGCTGATTTTGTGCTTGGTTTTATTACCGCCTCGCTATTATTTTGTATTGGACCGATGACAATAGTCGGTTCGTTCGAGGATGGTTTATATAACCGCGGCGAACTGATTTATGTTAAATCTCTAATGGATGGTTTTGCAGCTATGGCTTTGTCTGCCGCTATGGGTTCAGGGGTGATATTTTCGGCTCTGGTAGTATTTACTTACCAGGGAGCGCTTACCTTGTTGGCTAAATATCTTCAGGCTATTTTAAACGATGTTGTCATTACCGAGATGTCGGCGGCTGGCGGGGTTATGATGCTCGGTATAGCAATCAATCTGCTGGGACTATCCCGTATAAAAGTCGGCAATCTATTGCCGGCATTGCCGATTGCGGCTTTTATCGCCTGGTTGGTAAAATAACTGTGGAACACTATTAATAATTCAATAGTTGAAAGGAGATAAGATGGCTTATCCAAATCTATTAAAAAGCAGACCGGAATCGGTCGTGAAAAAGCTTGGTTCATCAAGCAAGGTTTGTCTTATGAACAGCCGCGATATATTCAATGTCATCCGTGATAAAGAGTGTATTATGATGGCCTGCAATGTCAGGATTAAACATGTCGTGCCCGGCATTATGAAAGCGGCTCAGGAACTTGATGCGGTAATCGGCTTTGAACTGGCCAAAAGCGAGGGAAATATCGATGGCGGCTACACCGGCCAGACACCGCAGATTTTCGTTGATATGTTAATCGATTATGCCGAAAAAACCGGCTTTGAGGGGCCATTTTTCATTCATGGCGATCATATCACAGTCAAAAATACCAGCGATAAAGAAATCGATGCGGCTAAGGCTTTAATCGAGGCGGAGTTAAAGGCGGGCTACACATCGTATGCTATCGACGCCTCATTTAATGAGCATGATGATAATGTCCGAATTACTACCGAATTGGCTAAACCGATAATTGAGGCCGGTTGGGGTCTGGAGGTTGAAGTAGGCGAGGTCAAATCAGCCGGGCAGGAAGCTGAAATCACCACAGTTGAGGAAGGATCGGGATTTATTAATGCTCTTGTTAAAAACGGGCTTTCGCCAAACCTGTTAGCTATCAACAACGGCTCCAAGCATGGCAATTACTTCGAGGGCGAAGAAATCAATATAGATCTGGAACGAACAGGCGAAATTTACCGGGCTATTAAAGGTCATGGCGTGCGAATCGCTCAGCACGGCATTACCGGTACGCCGCTCAATATCGTAGGCAAATTTGCTGCCTATGGCATTCGCAAAGGAAATGTCGGCACCGAATGGCAGAATATCGCCCATAGACATTTACCACCGGATTTAATGACTGAAATGAAAAAATGGACGGAAAAAGAGAATAAAAATATAAAGATGGCGACCAAGCAATTCAAAAAAGAGATTGACAGCATTCCTGATGAATTTGCCCGGGCGATTGCCGATAATGCTTATAGATCGGCAAACGAGTTCATAAAAGGTTTCCGGGCTGAAGGTTCGGCTTCTTTAGCTAATGAAAATCTTGGCCATTAAAGTCGCTTGACAATAAATTATTTTTGTTTATTTTAATGGCAACGAAAGGAGTTTATATCGCATCTGGCTAAAAGGATATCGGCTTGATTGCCGAATTAACAACACAAAAGATGGTTTCTTAGACTTGGATTAATGCCAGGTCTAATCGGGCAAAATGTCGGATATCCATAAAAGAAGTAGGTGAAATTCGCCATGAATGCGATGAAAATAACTGTTTTCTTTTTTCTGCTGGCCAATTTGGCGCTTGCAGAAAGTAGCATATTTGACAGCGATATCCATATTATTTCCTCTGACGAATCCGGTATTACTTTTACCTATTACGCGCCTGATCTTGAATTAACGAGTCTTGAAGGCTATCCCTCTCAATATAAATTCCCATCAATGCCTCGCACCGCTCAGGTACGGGACCAGGGCAAGCCTATGCTTCCGGTCAAAATCATTCCGATAGGAGCGCCTTTTTCATCAAAACCCACTGTTACTATTGTCAGCCAGAACTACAGTCGGATTGCAGAGGTTGAAATTCCAAATTTTATCAGCGAATTTTCCGAAAAAGAATTTATTGCCAGAACAAACAACCAGAAACCATACAAAACCTGGCCGCTTCAAACTGTTTCCATCGAGGATGAATATATCATAAGAGGATTAAGGGTGGTAAAAGTAAACTTAGGCGCTGCCAGGATTGAAAACGGGATTTTGTATAAGGCTCAATCTATTACTGTAAGGGTGGATTTTAATAATCCGACTTATCAGAAGACAACCTCTCCCCGTCCAAATGGATATATATTCGATAACCTCCTTTCGAATATAGTAGTCAATTATGATATCGCCCGGAACTGGCGGGTTCACTGGCCGCCTATTCCATTTAAAACACAGGCAACGCAGTCAGTTTTTGATTCTTCTCAGGTATGGGTAAAACTCGAGGTTACCGGTTCCGCCGTTTATCGAATCACCAGGTTTGAGTTAAGCGCCGCCGGCGTTGATGTTGATGATATCGATCCGCGAGAGATAAGGATTTTTTATGGCGGTGGAGCCGAACTCCCTGTCAATAATGATCAGCCGCGGCCGGAGTTTGTCGAGGTTCCGATTTATGTCACAGGCTATGATGACGGCGCATTTGATGATGGCGACCTGCTGCTTTTTTATGGGGAAGCCGCCGACCGATATGAATACGACAATGATCTGCAGGAATTCATATTCCATTATAACCATTATACTCCGAAAAACATCTACTGGCTAACTTATAGCGGAAGCTTTGGCAGTCAGCCAAAAAGATGGGCAAATATTAATGGATCGCCGCAGAGTCAATACAATTTTGCGGTCGACAAATTCACCGATTTTGTTCATCAGGAAAGAGAAATTGAACTGTATGCAGGCACCAGCGAATACCGGGATCACTTCGAATGGTACTGGGGCAAGAAGCGAAACTTTTCGGCCAATATCAGGTTAAACGATGTGGTTGCCGGCAGTGCGGCAAAAATCAAAGTCTATGCCGATGGAAGTTTTGACCAGCTTTTAGTAAATAATACTCCCGCTGCCAGGATTTCTTACAGTAACGGTTTTTCAATATATAATACTTCCAGCTTATACAGCGGTACCAGCTTTAATACGTTCATTCTAAGCAACGACTCAGAATTCTATCTTGATTATATCGATATCTTTTATCCCCGATGGCTAACCCTTGAAGACAACGAACTCCGGTTTACCAGTCCCGATTCCGCCGGCATAGTGGAATACCGTTTGACCAACGTCCCCTCCGATTACATCCTTTTGAATATATCACATCATGACAGTACCGCGCGAATAATTAATGCGGAACTCTCCGGCGATACCCTGGTATTCCATGATGCTAACGACGCCAAATATCTGTACTACATCGTCGGCGCTTCATCGTATAAGACAATCAACAGCTATTCAATATATGAGCCTGACGACCTTCGTTCCACATCCAATGGCGCTGATTATATTATTATTACTCCCGAAGTATTTTACGAGCAATCATTGGAACTGGCCGAGCACAGGGAAAACGTATCAGCCAATACACGAGTTAAGGTTGTCCGGGTTGAAGATATCTACAACCAGTTCAGCTGGGGGCTTTTCGATCCTATAGCCATCAGAGATTTCCTGAAATATACCTTTGAAAACTGGGCCGGGGCTCCGCCATCGTATGTTGTTTTAGTGGGGGATGGTCATTATGATTATCGCAATAACTTAAATTCGGGCGGACAGATGCTCATACCGCCGTTTGAGACGAATTTTACGCCCAGCAACTATAAATCGTATGGCTCCGATGAATGCTTCATATATTTTGGGGGATACGGCTATTTAGATTCAAATAACGATGAAAGTCTTGATATGATAATTGGCCGTCTGTCAGCGAACAATACAGATGAAATGGAAATTGTGCTGAACAAAATTATCAATTACGAGGCAAATCCAACAATGGGAAAATGGCGCAATAATGTTATTATTGTGGCCGATGACCATTTAAAACCCGGCTCAACGACTGAAGTTTCGCATACAAATCAGGCTGAGAGCCTGGCTGGAAGCCATGTTCCCAACAGTATAGAGGTAAAGAAGATTTATCTTATGGAATATCCGGTCAAGACCGGCAATACCAAACCCGATGCCCGTGAAGCCTTGATAAATGCCTTCAATGACGGCGGTCTTATTGTAAACTGGATCGGTCATGGCAACAAGGGACAGTGGGCTCATGAAGTAATATTCCGGCGTGTAGAGGATATACCGTTGCTTCAAAATACAGATAAGCCGTCGTTGGTCTTTGCCGCTTCATGCTCAATCGGATTTTTTGATCATCCCACCGAACAGGGAATGTCTGAGGATTTTCTGCGGTATGCCAATGGAGGAGCGATTGCCTCAATTGGCGCTACCAGACTGGTTCAGGGCGCACCAAATGCCCAATTAAACTATGAGATGTATGATCAATTGCTGTTTGGTGATTCGGTATCATTTGGCGGGGCTCTCTATATTGCCAAATATTTAAGGCAGGTGAACGGTTCGCCAATTACCAACGATCGCAAGTATATGTTGTTTGGCGACCCCGCTCTGATTGCCGGTAAGCCAACGCTGGAAGTGGAATTTTCCCACTGGCCTGATTCATTAACAGGTTTGACGGTCGACTCGATTGCCGGTACGGTTGTTAACGATTCGGGAGAACCGCAAACAAATTTCAACGGCACAATCTGGGTTCTGGCAAAGGATGCCTCAATCAACAGGCACAGGATGCTGACCAATTATGCCGGCAACCCGACGACTCAGCCACCCACCTATTTCGATTACACTCTTCCCGGACCAACGATTTTCTACGGTCCAGCGCTGATCGAAAACGGCCATTTCTCCACCTCGTTTTTTATTCCCAAAGACATCAGTTATGGTGAAAAAGGCGCTAAAATATATGTCTATTTTGAAAATGGGATTATCGACGGTTCGGGAGTCACCGATACTCTTCAGATTTCCGGCGCCATATCGGCAGAGGTCGATTCAGTTGGTCCCACAATCGATATTTTTTATAAGAACCAGAATCTGAATGAAGGTATAATGGCAGTGTCAACCGATGCGGTATTCGAGGCCCGGGTGTATGATGCGCATGGCGTGAATATTACCGGAGCCATGGGGCATGGAATCGTCGTTAAAATCGACGATGGTGACGCGTATTCTGCAGATTTGACAGAGAATTTCGTGTTTGATATGGGTGACTGGCAGCAGGGCTCTGTAACATTTGAAATAAACGACTTGCCTGTCGGCGAACATATGCTTACATTAAAAGCTTGGGACAATTACAATAATTCAACCCTGTTTACATCTTATATCAACGTTTATGAGGCCGAGCAATTTTCAATAAGCGAGGTTATGAATTATCCAAATCCAGCGGTCAGGACCAACTCCACCGTGTTTCAGTACTTGTTAAAGGGACCTGCCGAAAGTGTATCGCTAGAAATATATACATTAGCCGGCAGGAATGTAAAAAGTTTAGATTTGCTGGTTCCGGATTATACTTTAGGCGACTACAGCTATAAACATTACAATCTCAGGGATGCCGATGGCGATAAACTTGCCAGCGGAGTTTACATCTACAAAATCGAAGCATTCGGCACCGGTCTGGACGGTAACCGGAGAAAATCGTCATTCCAATCGAAACTGGTAATATTCAGGTAGATTATAATGAAGTATTGATTTTAAAATTATTGTTAATAATATTCAGGTTTTGTATATAGAAACAAACGAGAGGATTGAACTGGAAAAGGTTAATTAATTGACGATAAGGTAATGTAGCTAATAATGATATGGAGGATAAAATGAAAAGAATACTGGTCTATCTGCCAGTATTGGCGATATTGTTGACCGTCAATGTTTATGGGCAGGTATCTCAAAACGCTGTGCCTTTTTTGCTTATAGCGCCCGGCGCCAGGGCCGGCGGAATGGGCGAAACGTTTGTCTCCATTGCCGATGATGCGACCGCCACCCATTGGAACCCGGCAGGATTGGGCAGATACCCATTATCATCGAGCTGGATCGAGTTTGCAGCCACCGGGGACCAGGAAATACAGAAAATAGCCCTGGTTAAAAATGACCTGCCAAATGTAAATTACAAGCAATATGATATCTGGGCAATTATTAACGGCCGTCTGTCCAAATATAAAAACGGAAACTGGGAAACTAAAACAAGTCAGAGCCTTGATGAGGGCAGGTCTGTTAAAAGTGTAATTCTTCGCTATACAGGGCTTGGTGAAAATGAAATCGAGCCATACTATGATAAGCTGGTCCGCCTTAATAACAGCTTTCCTTTAGAGGAAATCGGGGCGCTTCAGCAAAAGCTCATCCTGTACATTCCCGACGATTACCAGTATACCGAGGAAATCGCCAACGGTTTCGATCGTCTTAAAACAGCCTGGAGTGATTTAAAGATAGACAGTCATGAATTTAACAAATTCGAGAATATGATTAACAACAGCCTATCAGACGATCAGATGTTAAATTCTGAACTCGATTCTGTCGCTTTTGGGTTCGACCGGGCGATTAAGAGGAGATCGATTGATAAAATTGATATCCCCCTAGATATAATCTTAGACTCTCCGGTTAACTGTATTGAATCCCACGGCGGCATGTTATATGTGGGTACGGATAACGGTTTCTATCGTTTTGATCCAAAAAGAAATAAGTGGAAATTGTACGGACGCGAGGACGATCTTCTTTCTCTTAAGATAACCGCCCTGTCGAAGTACCGCAGAAAAAGTATAATCATCGGCACTGAAAAAGAGCTGGTTTATTATGACGGAGCAAAGATTAAAAAATATCCACCCGAAAAAAATGCTCCAAAGGGTCATATAACCGGTATAGCCGCAGCCTCCAAAGTCTGGGCGACTGTTGAGAACGACCTTTATTTCTATGATGAAAACGACTGGAAAAACTACCATGCCCACGAAGTCACAATTGGCGAAGATCTTGATAAAATCATCGAATCGTTCTATCGCGCTGTCGCTGTAATCGATAAGGAAAACCTGATTGAACAGATCAAATATATGAACGAAATTGAAGGTGAACTTTCAGTTGGTCAAAAAATAAAGCTGCCCTATCAACCTGTTTTCAGGGGGAAATTATTATCGCTTGCAGCAAAGGATAACATCTTATGGATAGGCACAACCACAGGCGTTGTTATGTTCAATGGAGAAACTTTTTACCATTTCGGCTATAAAAAATATACTGCCGAACAAACCATATCTATAGAGGATATTGCCAGACAATTTCTGCCTGATCCTACCCCGGACAAAATTCAGCAGCTTTCACAAATGATTATTTATTACAACAATCTGCAAGGCGATATGGTCGAACCCGGGCAAACTGTCATGATATATGCTAATGCTTTGGGGGCGCCGATCTACACAATAGCGGCGCCATCCTCAAAAAGGGCGTATGTTGGCTCTGCTTTTGGAGTAATTGAATATAATGACGGGGTCTGGAGCCGGTTTCCTAAACCGGAACTTGCTAAAACACCAGCTCACACAATTAAAACGGAATCCGGTGAAATGTGGTTTGCCGCATCAAACAAGATCTATATCCTTTCCAAAGCTCAAAAGCAGCTTACCCTTCAGCATTCGAACTATTTAAAAGAACTTGATCCGGATATCTATTTTGAATTCTTCTCCATTGTGTATCCCACGATCGAGTGGGGAACATTCGGCTTTGCCATAACTTATCTTTCAATGGGGTCTATGGAAAGAAGAAGCGAAACAAATGTATACGGCGGCGAGTTCCACCCCTATGATCTGGCGATAACGTTATCCTATGGCGCCAGACTTTTAAACAACCTGTCGGCAGGTCTTTCCGCTCGATATATAAATTCGCATTTATCGGAAGCCGGCGCCGGCATGGAGAAAGGCAGCGGTACCGGCTATTCCTTTGCCATGGATGGCGGCATACTTTATGACGTAAACCGAAAATTTACACTTGCTTCAACCGTAACTAATATCGGCCCGGATATGGCCTACATCGATGCCGACCAGGCAGACCCCCTCCCTCGTAAACTGGCCCTGGCCTTTGCTTACAAGATTTTTGACTCGCCTTATAACAAACTTACGTTATTAGGTGAGGCAAACAAACTGCTTATTGACCTCAATGATGATATCGAAACCGAAATAAGGGAAATTATACCGCATATAGGACTGGAATACTGGTATTCAAATTATGTGTCATTGAGAACAGGCTATATTTATGACGATATCGGCGTTCAGAGATATTTCACGCTTGGAGCCTCGATGCAGTGGACAAAGTACCGGTTTGATTTCTCCTATGTGCCAGAATCAAACGTAGATCATAACCGTATGGGAAACACGATGCGTTTTTCCATGAACGTCGGCTTCTAAGGGCGATTGAATGCTGAAAAATGTAGCTTTAATTTCAATAATATTATTATTGTCGATTGCCGCTTTTGCCGAACGACCAACGGTATTTAAGCCCCCAATGCTCAATGGTAAGATAGCCTCGCATACAAGAGATGTTCAGCGGAAACCGGAATCATTGCGTTCGATGGTTTCAAGAAAAAATCTCCTCGGACTGGACAGAGATACGCCGTTTGGTTTGCCCAGAAGCGAAGCTGGTCAGCCGTTATCTCTTTCTACACAGGGGGACACGTTACGGATACTGGCGCTAAAAGTGGAATTCCAGACTGAGGTCCCCGATGACCCCACAACAACGGGTAACGGCAATTTTGACCTTCGCACCTATGAGGAATTCACAGAACAGGAAGACCACGAATTCGACCCGGCACCTCATAATACCTCCTACTTTTCGGCTCATATGAGAGCTTTAAACCGCTACTGGTTTAATGTCTCAAACCGTCAGCTCCGATTGAACTGGGATATTTATCCCCAGGCTGAAGATGCGGCTTTCAGACTGACGCACCGGATGTCGTACTACGGCAGTGAAGGTCCCTGGCCCGATTCAAGCATTGCTTTCAGACTTTTAATGTTCTTTAAAGATGCCTTCATACTGGCTGATACGTTAGCGCCGGAAATTGATTTTTCACAGTATGATTCGTATATAATCTTTCATGCCGGGTCAGACCAGCAGAACAATTTGTACTTTGTTGAGGATACGCCAAACGATTTTTATACCGGCTTTCTCTGGACCGCAGACACAACTATAAAAGTCGACTCCGGCACATTTGAGATACATGAGGGGTTGATTATACCGGAAACCGCTTGTCAGGATAACCGGGTTACAGTGTTGAATGCGGTCTTAGCGCATGAGTTCGGCCATCAACTCGGTTTGATTGATTTGTACAATACCTCTAATTTTTTAACAACAATCGGCGATTTCTCACTCATGGACAATAACGGGATGTCAACAGTTGTTGAACTGGGAGAGCATGGCGCGCTGGTTTCCGGTATTTTGCCTGTATTCCCCGATGCGTGGTCAAGGGCGTATATCGGGTTTTCTGGGGTTACTGAGGCTGTAGATGTCGATGATATTGAAATACCGGCGGCAGAACAGCTTTACCATACTAATGAGGTTATCAAAGTTCCGATATCCGATTATGAATATTTTCTTATCGAGAACCGCCGTTATCATGCTGATTTTCGTTATTTAAACTATTCTGAAAATGACACATTATACATAGACGCCGATCGCGAAACCGGCGTTATCCTCGGACCGGTTTACGGTTATTACCATGGTGACTCACTTGTCACTTTCGACAGCTTTGATTATGATGTTTTCCTTCCGGGCGATGGTCTGTTAATCTGGCATGTCGATGAGACGGTCGCTTATCTGGATTACGCTAATTCCGGATTAAATAACTTTATTTGGAATACTCTTCAATGGGACCCTAACCGCCGGTTTGTGTCTTTGGTTGAGGCCGACGGCATAGTTGATTTCGGCGGCAATTACGTTTCATGGGGTTATTATGGTTGCGATGCCGATTTTTTCAAGGAAAGTAATAATGCCGACTTAACTCCTTCCACCAGGCCCGACAGCCGCTCAAACAGCGGCGCTGATACTCATATATCAATTACCGGTATATCGTCAACCGATACGCTCATGACCTGCGATGTAGACATCGGCTGGCGAGCAGAAGGTTTTCCGGTTATGGGCTTTCCCGACATTGGCTACGGCGATGGCGGATTATCAGCACTTGATATAGATTCGGACAGCCATCTCGAATTGATAGCCGCCCGCAATAAGTTCCTGATAGCTATAAACCATGACGGCTCGCCGGTGATTGAGGCAGACACAAGTTTCAATTTGATCATGCCGAACTTCGATGGCGACACGCTCTGGTACCGTATTCCCTTTATTGCCATGCTTGATACAATCGTCGCCAGTAAAGTAATCGCCGGTGATTTCGACGGCGACGATTCGCCGGAGATTGCTTGCTTCGATGTTGCCGGTAAGCTGTATCTTTATGAAGGATACGATCTATCACCGGTTGACAGTTTAGCCGACCTGATGGGTTCCATTTTATTGCCAGATTCAATGACTGCCGGACCGGCAGCTTATGATTTTGATAAAGACACCACTATAAGCGATGATGAGATTATCGCCGGGTTTGATGATTCTGTAATTCGCTCAATCAAATATCGGGATACGGGTATTATTGTTACCGAACTCGATACTTTAGATGGTGTGCCGGTCGAGCTTGCAATTTCCGATACAAAAGTTTTTATAGTTTATAACGATTCCGGTGATCTTTATTTATACGAGGGTGTCCAGAATGATAGCTCTATGACTGAACTTTATAATACAGCTTTACCATCAGGTGATTTGAAAGGTCTCTCATGCGGGGATATAAACCTCGATAATGTCGATGATGCAGTGTTAACAGTCGGCGATTATTTATGTATCTATGATGGCGGGTCTCATCAGCTTAAAGCGATTGAAATCGAAAATCCGTGTTCTCCCTCCCTCGGCGATATCAACTCCGATGGCTACCCGGATATTGTCTTGATCGGCGGCGATACATTTTTGACGGCTTATGCCTATAATTATAAAGGTATATTATTCGATGGTTTCCCTGCCCGTATAACTGCCAAAAATTCTATATTAAACATAATAAATCAGCCGCTCATCGCCGATGTGGACGATGACGGCATCCCGGATATTATCATCTCCTATTCAATCAACAAGCCGCTTGTTCTCGATATTGATAACGACGGAAATATAGATTTATACTACGACCTGTCAGTTGGAGGGGTGTCGTGTATCAACAATCATGGCGATATACTGGGCGGATTTCCCCTGACTACCTCCACCGGCGTTACTGTGGAACCTGTCATAAACGACTTTGATGGCGACGGCGACCTTGAAATTGCCGTGATAGATTCAGGCGGTTTTTTCACTGCCTGGGACCTTGATGGCAGTTATAATGCCATCGATCAACCATGGCCGACTGCCGGCAGCGATATCTCCAGAAGGGGGTACCTGTCACCCGGTTTTTTGAAGCCGGTTTCTCCATTAAATGGTTTCCTGCCTGAAAATCTTGTATACAACTATCCCAATCCGGCATCAGATAGAACAACGTTCAGATATTACGTTGACCAGCCGGCTAATATTAATATAAGAATATACGACATGTCGGGCGAGTTGGTGGATGAATTAACAGATTTCACCCAGGGAGGCTCGGTTCCCGATGAGATTGAATGGGACTGTTCGAGGTTCGCTTCAGGGGTCTATTTTGCGCGCATCGAGGCTGAAGCAGCCAGCCAGAATTTGGACAAAAATATTATGATAAAAGTTGCTCTTATTAAATAGAGGAGGTAGTATGCGTAAAATTTTGATGATAGCGTTGATGATATTTGTTTCCACAGGTCAGGTCTTTGCCGATCAATCCGGGCATGACTTCAGTATAGCCGAATATTTCGCCTCAAACGCTTTAATCGCTCAAAGTCTCGATACAGATATTCCGGCGCTTCAGTCCATCGCTGTGCTGGAACTCGAGGGAATAGGGATCGATCAAACGCTAATAGGCACGCTCACTGACAGGCTCAGAACCGAGCTTTATGAAACCGGCAAATATAAAGTCATCGCTCCGCAAATGATGAATGACATTTTTACCGAACAGGGTTTCGGGCTGTCTGATAGCATTTCTGATGAATATATGGTAGAAGCAGGCAAGATTTTGGATGTAAAACAAATCATCGCCGGCAGTATTAGTCTGGTTGATAGTATTTATACTGCTTTTTCAAAAATCGTAGATACTGAAACCGGAGAAATCATTAAGACCGTCACTTATGATACACAGGAGGGGCTTGACAATCTGTTGAATGTCGGCATGCAGGATATTGCCCATAGACTGGCTTCAGATGATGAAATACCGGAAGCGCCTCAACAGGTTGAAGCTAAAATTCCGGTCAAAAAGCCTGAAGAACCGGTTTTTGTTAAAGAGGATTTATTCGCCACTCCTCTGACCGGCGATATCTATGAATTTGAAGCGAAATCTACAAAACGGGCGTTCTTTTATTCATTGATGGTGCCGGGCGCCGGTGAATATTACTCCGGTTCAAAGATCAAGCCGATTGTATTTTTAGGAATTGAGGCGCTCTTATGGACAGGTTATTTCATATATGATGGTAAGGGCGACGGCAAAAAGGACGACTACAGGGCACATGCCGATACAACTTACTATTGGTGGGATTTTATGCAATGGTGGAATACTCTCGATTCGGCGGCACAGGATACTTTCTCCCACCGTATGCCCTGGGATGATGAAAACAACAGGCCCATCTTAAATAATGAATATTTCGAAGACATCGGCAAATATGATCAGTTTCAGCTTGGCTGGATAGATATCGATCAATATCCGCCGGGAGTGCCAAACGGTGAGGCGGTGCTTTCACCGTACAGGGAATTATACCTGGATCTGAGAAAACAGGCAAATGACTTTTATCAGTCAGCGAATACGATGATAATGCTGTCACTTGGCAACCGGATAATCTCTGCTTTTGATGCGGCCTTAACGGCTAAAAAATACAACAAGGGGCAAAAACGATATTCATTTAAGCTAAAAACTAAAGACTTTGGCAGCGGAAATGTGCCAATTTTAACCTGCACTTACAGGTTCTAAAATGAAAAAGGGCTTTCTTGTAATATTATTGATCTTGATTGCTTTGAACCAGCCGGTATTTGCCGGTGATTCAATTGATTTTTTGATGCGGTCTCAGTTGAAGTCTAATCGTCTATACTCAAACGATGGCTTGAATATTCCCCTGGTTGGGCGTTCTGCAGACCTTGATTACAAATCTAAGTTCAAAGCGGCGCTGTACTCTTTAATACTGCCCGGCGCTGGCCAGTACTATATCAAACAGAATTCCAGGGCGAAATTGTTTTTTGGCATAGAATCGGGTTTATGGATTTCATATTACGGCTTCCGCAAGTTCGGCTCGTACAAGGATGATGCCGCCAAAGGCTGGGCCGTGCTAAAAGCCGGCGCAAACGCTGACAACACCGATGAACTTTACTGGATAAAGATGACTTACTATGATAACCGGGATGTGAACGAGGGAATATATGAGTTCGGCTATAATCAAATGATCGGGGTTTACGAGCGGGGAGACGCCCGGCTGTTCCCCGAAACACCCTTATACTACTGGAACTGGGATAACAACGACGACCGTCAAAGATACCGCAACCTGAGAAATCAGAGCAAAATTGCCTATGAGCGTTCCGATGTAGTCATCGGCATTATAGTTGCCAACCATATTGTCTCGGCGGTTGAGGCTTACCTGTCGGCTATCAAATATAACCGAAGACTGGAATTTTCAGATAGGGGATTTGAATTTCATTATGCTTTAACGCCAGACTTAAACAACCCTTCCATTACAGTGTCATTATCAAAATACTTTGATTGATGATTAAGCTTTCATTAATCGTATCGCTTGCAGTTATTCTGACGACCGCCTGTTCGCCTGAAAAGCCGAAACCTCAAACAACAACTCAGACCATATTGAATTTACAGGTCATTGATATAATCGGTCCGTCAATCGATTCCTCCCGTCCGCTAAACAGACCGCGCGATATCGCGGTAAACATGGTCGGCGAAATTTTCATCGCCGACTACGGTAACGACCGAATTGTAAAACTCGATTCATCGCACAATTTCATCTCCGAAGTAGGAGGATTTGGCGCCTCGAGCTACGCATTAAACGGTCCTGTTTCACTGGCTCTGGATAATGTCTCAAATCTGTATGTTATCGACTCGGGCAACAGGCGGGTCTTGCGATTCGACCGCAATTTTAATTTCATCTCGGAAGAAAGAACCTATATAAAAAGCGAAAAAATTGATTTTATCAATCCCACCGGCGTCGAGGTTACCGCACGTGGGGATATCTTTATAAGCGATGAGGGATTGGGGTCATGTCTCAAACTTGATCAGTTTTTTTATTATATATATGATTTCGGCAGCCGAAGCAGCTATCGACCAGTCAGCTATCCTGCAGATATAGAATACAGTAATGACAGCAAAATTTATGTAGCTGACTCCGAATATGGCAGCATCTTTATCTTCGATGATTTCGGTTTACATATCCAGACTTTTGGCGATGAGGTTCTCGCAGAACCCTCAGCCGTTGCGGTTTCACCTCGAACAGGCATCTGGGTAACCGATTCCCAAACCGGCCTGCTTCATTGTTTTAATTTCAGAGGAAACGAAATATTCCGATGGAGCGGACAGGGACGTCAACAGATAGTTAAGCCGACCGGGCTTTTTATCGATTCTGATGATACTATTTATATTGCTGATTCCGCAACCGCCAGAATATTTATCGTCAAACTCATATTAAGGAAATGATCTATGCGGCAGGCTTTAATCCTGGTTTTGATGTTGGCCGGAACAGTTGCGGCCGACCAGGATGTCTCCCTTGATATAGTCGGGATGGGCGCCGCCGGTCCGTATCGATTGGGATATACTCATATTATTAAAGACTCAGAGAAAATTGAATATAAGGGTATGTTATTGATCCCTGATGATGACTATCGCATTAACTATAATGACGGCTTAATTTCACTTTCAAAACCTCTGGTGCTTAATGATACTTTGCATATCACGTTTTCTATCCTGCCGATTAGTTTAAAACCGTCATATCAGTTTATGAAACCGGTTGCGTTAACCGAACCTTACATAACCGAAAATGCATCGTCGGCTAAACGGTTAAAAAAGCACGACCGGCTTGAAATAATCGGCAGTAAAGGATTCGTGGTGAATATCGGCGGCCGGGGCGATCCCACGCTGTCCCAGAGTTTAGACCTGGATATCTCCGGGCAAATGGCGGATGGCGTTTTTATCAGGGGAAGTATAACCGACCAGAACTTCGGCGGCTCAACGAGCGGGGGAACGCGCGCTCTGGACGAACTTGACAGGATTTTCTTAAGCCTGGAGACCGGCGGTTTCAAAGGCGATTTCGGCGATATCGAACTTAAGGGCATTGAAAACTCCCTTTTGGATTTCCGCCGCAAGCTGACCGGTTTGCATATTCAAGGAAATACAGGCGATTTGAACGGTTCATCGGCACTGGCATTTTCTCCCGGCAAACAGGTAGAGATATTTTTCTTTGGCGTTGACGGCAAACAGGGACCGTACCTTCTGCAGGGTTTCGACCAGTCGCAATCTGTCTCCGGGGGAAATATCTTTTTACCCGGCACAGAGGAGGTCTATCTCGATGGTAAAAAACTCGTCCGCGGCGCCGAGAATGATTACAATATCGACTATTATGAAGGTTATATCGAATTCAATCCCAGAAATATTATAAGCTCTAAAAGCCGCATTACCGTTAAAATTCAATATGCCGTCGAGAACTATCATAGGAGTTTATATAATGCTAATACTTTTTGGAATGATAGGTTTTCAATAGGTCTGCAGTATCTGGGGGAAAAGGACAACAAGTCTAACCCCAGAAGCTTTGACCTTGGAGAGCGCGAAAGAGAGATTTTAAGCCAGGCCGGAGCTTTTGAGGATTCGGCCTATGCTCCGGGCAGTGAATATGTCGGCGAGGGCAACGGCGATTATATTTCTGAAATTGATTCTTCGGGACAGACTTATTTTGTGTATGCAGGAGATGGCTCCGGGGATTATAATGTCAGTTTCAGCAGGGCTGTTTCCGGTCCTGGGGATTACCAGTATGCAGGTTCGGGCGTTTACATATATGTCGGCGAGGGCAACGGTTCATATCTTCCGGTAATATTTTATCCGCTTCCTGAAAATAAAGACTACGGTTCTGTAATCCTTAAAAAAGATGGCGACTTTCATTTCGATTGCGAGCTGGCAACATCTCGTGACGATCGCAACTCGCTTTCAGGCAAAGATGACATTCTCATCGGCTCAGGAATCATGGGAAATATCGGGCTGAAAAAAGAGAAGCTGACATTATTCAATAAACAATGGAGCGCTGATTTTTTCGATATAAAAATCAGGAGTCTGGATAATCAATTTTCTACGCCCGGCATAATTGATCCGCCGGAGTTTTTCCGTCAGTATAACATTCCTCAATCGCGTTTGATTGCCGGTGAAAAACTTATTGAAATTCAGTCCAAAGCCGTATCATTGTCAGGCGATATGATAAATGCAGGCGGCGGCATTTTCACCAGCGATAATTTCGACGCCAGTCGCGGTTTCGGTCGATTTGAGCTGACAGCTCTAAAAGTAGTTGGATTGTCTGCCGGCGCTGAACTCTCAAAATCGGAGGATAAAGCCGCAAATCTCACCTCCAATTGGAATAAATATAATACCGGCATAAGAATAACAAAAGGCGTCCTGCAGCCCGGCGTGACTTACCGTCATGAGAGTAACGATGGGCTTGATTTGCTCACCGCCTGTTTCAAAGCCGATGAATATGAAAGTTATCTGAATACGTTTTTATCCTCAAAGCTGACCACAAAAAGCAAATTGCTTTATCGAGATCAAAAGACGCATGAAAACAACAATGCAAATGCCGGTGAATGGATTGATCAATTCCATCAATACCAGATTGAGCAGGGGCTGTTATATAGTAATCCTGGCATCGGATTAACCGGCGAGGTTAATCTTTCGCGCTTCTACCAGAAACGGTTTCATCCGCAATATGAAACTATCACCAGGAATATGGGCAATTTGAAAATAAACTATAATTCCCGCGATATCGGAGTAACCTTTTATGAAAGCGTCAATGGTTCAGGCCGTATTTCAAGGGAGCGGGAATACATTTATGTTGGCGATGGCAACGGTGATTTTCGCCTGGATGGCGATGATTATATCCCGGAACAGGGCGGAGATTATATCGAGGTTATCCGTCAGCTTGAGCAGACCGAGCTTTCCGGTTACCAGGTTTCAGGCGGTTTCAGATTGCGGCTTGGCGGCCGGGCTGTTTTCAAAAAAGGACTGCTTGGTAAGATCCATTATGAAAACGATCTGTCGCACAAAACATATTTCACCGCCTTGACAAAATTGCGGCCGAAACATCTGTTTCCTTTTTTCCAATATGATGATGAAATGACTTATAGAACCTATAATTATAATCAGCGAACAACTTTAAGGCTGAACCGTTCAGGCGATTTTGTTCGGCATACATTAAAAGCCTTAAAGAGTAAGGGAACCGATTTCCAGTTTGAAAACCTGGATAACCGCGTATTTACAAATATTGCCGATCTGAAAATGCTCTCAGGCAAAACGGTCAGCTATTTAATCTCAACCGAACATTCGCTGGAAAAGAGTATGCTCTATTCCGGCAGTGTCGATTTAACCAGGTTGCGGATAAAACTGGCGCCCGAATTTCATCCCGCGCAGGTTTTACAGGTAGAAATCCCGTTTGAATTTTCAGGTGAGGATGAAAAAAGCAGAGAAATTAAAATCTTTTCATACTCGGCCGGCATAAAGACAATTATGAATTTTAGAAAATCAGGTCGAATTGAAATCGGCGGCGGTTATACCCGCGTTGACATCGACAAGGACGATGTTTTCATCCCCTATAGAGCGGCGTCCGGAAAAAAACAGGGAGACAATTACAGCGGTTTGATATCCGCCCGGTTCAAATTGAATTCATACAGCCGGGTGGAATTGCGGTATAGCTATAAGAAACTTGGCGACGGCTACTCAAACAGCAATCTAAGATTGGAGGCAAAAGCACAATTTTGAGGGTGAAAGCCATAATACTTATGATTGTAATCTTAGCGGCCTCGATAATCCGGGCTGAGGAGATTGTTAAAAAAATCAAATTCTCAGGCGATAAGCCCTCATTAGAAATCGCCTTATTTAACAGGCCCGGGCAAGTCTTTCAGCCGGACAGTTTAACCTCTGATTCGCTTAGAATTATTTCCTATTACCAGGAACGCGGCTGGTTCGACTGCCTTGTATCGATAGATTATAAAACAAAAAGCGACCGGGTTGAAATCAATTATAATATCAACAGAAACGACAGGTATTCAATTTCGATAAGCCTGAATGATCTGAACGAACAAAAAGAATTTTACAATGAATTGGTATCCGTCATTGCCCTTTATGAAAATAAACCGGCTATATCGTCATATATAGAAAATTTGGCAGACGACATAATCGAAATTTACGCCAACAACGGTTATCCATACTGCGAGGTTAGGATAATAGATATTGATAAAATAAATAAGCCGGCTCAAGTCAAGTTGACCTTGAATGTCAATCCCGGGCCAAAAGTTATAATAGAAAAATTCAGGTTTAAAGGTCGAATAAATCTCGATCATCGTTTTCTGCAGACATATACCGGTCTTATTCCGCCTATGATATTCTCATCTGAAAGATTCAATCTTGCCCGGAAACGAATGTCAACGGCGTCATTCATCAAAGAGGCCGGCGATTACCAGCTTCGATATTCGAAATCAGCCGAAATAGGCGTAATAATATTCCCGCTTGAGGAAACATCGCCGCTTTTGATCGATGGCGCGCTCGGTTATTCCTCCAAGAACAAGAATTTCTTCGGTCAGTTTAGAGCAGAAATCACCAATATACTTGGCAAGGGACGCAGAGCGGTGTTTGACTGGTCGAAAAAAGACAGAGATTCACGCAGTTTAAAAATCATTTTTTCTGAACCTTATCCGTTCGGCGTCCCGATCCGGTTAGACCTTGAAGCTTATCAGGACGACCGCGACAGTCTTTATATTGAAAGCGGCGGCGCTGCCGGCCTGTTTTATATTTTATCCGATATTTATATTTATGGCGTTTCTGCCGGCATATCACGTGTAACCCCCGAGTCTTATGGTAAATCATTGATGCCCGTTAAGCAAAAGAAAAAGCTGATGCTGAGTTTTTCGGCAGATACCCGGAATTATCCGGCAAATGCAACCAGGGGAGATTACTTATTCATGAAAGGAGTTTTTGTCAGAGAAAATACAAAACAGGATGACAATTTTGCCGCGTCTGTAAAAGATTATAGGACGATTGAGCTTAAGATTGAAAAATATCTTTCGTTGACAATGACCTCGATTCTATATGGCGGTCTGTTCGGGCAGGGTGATTTTTCCCGCGATGTTCCATTTGATCGACAGTTTGCCCTTGGCGGCATAGGTTCGTTGCGAGGATACAGCCAGGGTTTCTTTTATGTGTCACGATCCGCAATGGCCACTTTAGAATACAGGCTGTTGACAGCCAAAGACGGCAGGGCTTATATATTCTCAGATATGGCAATCTTTCAAACACCAGAAACAAACGAGCAAAGCGCCGGCGATAGAACGACATTTAAGGCAGGGATTGGTATCGGACTGGCAGCATCAGTAAAAGGCGGTTTGACCACCCTTGAAATCGCAGTGCCCTGTGATGAGGGGCTGTCCTCGGCGAAACTGCATTTCGGCTTAAAGGCGGGATTTTGATTAAGGCGATCTTTATAATCGTTCGACCCATTAACGTTGTCATATCAATGATGTCCGTTTACTTAGGCGGCGTCATCTCTTTCGATAAATATTATTCCAATGATCTATTGCTGGCTTGCTTTTCTGCCGGATTAGTAGCTGGCTTTGGCAATGTCTGCAACGACATATTCGATATCGAAATCGATAGAAAGTCCAAACCGTTTCGCCCATTGCCGTCATCGCAAATAACAATTAAATCGGCAGTTGTTTTAGCGGTTATTTTATCTTTAGTTGGACTGGTATCAGCGGCATTAATTAATCGATCATGTTTGTTAATCGCCTCGGTGACGACAATAGCATTGCTGCTCTATACACCGCTTTTCAAGGGCAAAGGCTACGCCGGCAATATCCTGATTTCATTAATCTCCGCCCTGGCGTTTTTTTATGGAGCGGCGGCAACCGGCAATATCAGCGGGGGATTGATCCCGGCTGTGTTTGCATTTTTATTTCATTTCATCCGTGAAATTGTTAAGGATATGGAGGATTACGAAGCCGATAAAGTTTATGATATTCAGACCGGCGCTGTCAGGTATGGTTTCAAGGTGTCGAGGGGTTATGCAGTCGGCCTGATGATGATTCTGATTATCGCTACACTGATGCCGTATCAGATGGAGATTTATGGTTTAACATATTTAGTTATGGTAATACTGGGAACCGATATCTTTTTGCTTTATTTTATTATTCGTTTATACCGCCGCCCTGACAAGCAGACTTACAGGTTTATATCGGCCGTCATGAAAGCGGTCATGCCGTTGGGGATATTGGCGGTGTTTGTGGGCAGCAGGGGATTTTAATCACCTCATACTTTGACCCATCTTCTACAGTTCGATTTCTCAAGTGTTTTAATTTGAACAACTTACATTGCACCAAAAAGTGTAGTGCCTCACTTTTCGACATTATTCTTCAAGATTTGAGGTGTTAATTTAATATTTTCGTTAATTAGGGTTTGCTGAATAAATATTAACTTCTTTGTTTACCATTAGATAGATATGTTCTATAGTAATGTAAGTGAAAGGATTTTCTAACAAATGAGCCAAAAAGCTTGCACTTGCCGCCAAGGTCC